>Ga0184623_10000011_pt1 | contig 68827 bp, 68 predicted proteins | sample PLM1_100_b1_FD_133138 | JGI IMG/M metagenome (GOLD analysis project Ga0184623, IMG submission 133138) | Groundwater sediment microbial communities from an aquifer in East River, Colorado, USA - PLM1_100_b1 | ecosystem: Environmental > Terrestrial > Soil > Riparian zone | place: USA: East River... | reverse complement strand
TCGCGGTCACGGTCGGGATCGTCCTGTCGCGGGCGGGTCTGGTCCTGCCGGCATGGTCCGACGCCGCCCGGTGGCTCATCTGGGGGGTGGTCGCGATTGCGCTCCTGGCCCTCGTCCTGAATGCAATCAGTCGGAGCGCAGGCGAGCGACGCATCTGGGTGCCTGTCGCCGGGGTGATGCTCGCGTCCAGCCTCGTGGTCGTACTGACAGCGACATGAACTACTCGGCGCTTGAGGAGCGGTCGAGCGCTGTCAGGCCGTTCCGACGAGGAGCACTCCGTTGACCCGGATGTAGTGGCTCACGAACCGGTCGCTGTGGATGACGGCGCCGTTCGCGTTCCGAACGGTCCGGATCACGACAACGTCCATCCCATTGACCGGATATTCTTCGCGCTTTGACTGACCGCGCTTGAGGCTGGACGTATGGATGGTCTGGTCGGTCGCCTTGCGGACGTTGCTCACGGCAGGCCGGCTGAAGGTGACCGTCCGGCCGTTCGGCACCGAGTAGATCTCGAAGCGCACCCAGCCCGGGCCGGACAAGCCGCGGATGTAGAGGGAATTCGCGGTGTCATTACGGAACCGCATGTTCTGGGCGATCTTGCCCTGGTACTTGGACACGGTGGCGTCGAGTCCGAGCGGGTAGCGTGAGATGTAGTAGGAGTGTTGATCGCGCTCCAGGACCTGGTAGCCGGCGCGAATGGCCGCATTGAACATGGTCGTCGAGGCCGAGCAGATCCCGCCGCCGATCGCGCCGGTCGGATTGGTGCGGCCGCTCTCGATGATCCCGCCCATCCGGAACCCGCGGGCGAACGTCACGGGACCGACAGACTGCCAGAAATCGAACACCTGTCCAGGCCCGACGACCGTCCCGTTGATCAGCCTCGCCGGGATCCTGATGTTGTTTCCGAACCCGTTCTTCTCGCTGCTCACGAACCGCGTCGTCCACGCCCCGACGAGCGTCACCTGGTGGGTGCTTGCCGCGGCTTCCGCGGCGGTGAGCTCCGGTGGGAGGACGCTAAGGACAACTGGCGCGGCCGCGGCAGGCGTGAGTGAGCCCTCGGCTCGGCCGGCCAGGATGTCCGAGATCTGGCCGGCGGTTCCGGCGATGTCCACGTTCCGGCCGTTCTTGCCGGGCACGAAGCCGAAGGCCTTGCCGCTCTTCGACCTGAGGATGAGTGTCTCGTTCGCCGGGCGAGCGATGTCCTTCGCGATCCCGGTCAGCGTCTCGGTCAGAGCGTCCGTGTCGATGACCGGAACTGGGCGATGCTCCCCGTCCTCGAACCGGATCGCGGCCCGCAGCGTTGCCGCCGGGATCGTCCAGCTCGCGTCATCTCGAAAGTACACGGTGAGCGGCGCGGCCACTCGTTTCGCGGCGGCAATCGCAAGCTCCGCATCAAGTTTGTCCGTTTCAGGCGGGACAACCGTGATCGGGACCTCGACTCGCGCGGTTGCAGTGGTTCTGTTGACCAAGGCCGACTCGACGGCGGTGACCAATGCGACTTCGTCGAGCTCGTTGCCCGCTCGTGCGGTCGTTGCAATCCAGCCATCCGGGATCGTGACGACCCTGGCGTTCACGGGAGTCACTCGGAGTGCCTTGGCGCGCTCCGCGGCCCATCCGACCAGTACGTCCTTGTCCACCGAAACTGCCAGGTCGATCGCGCGGCCGCTCCGCAGCATCCCTAGTCGCTCGGGCACATCCGCGAGCGGACCGGAGACGCGTCCGGCTGCCAGCGCCGCGGCTACGGCCCCGGGCACGTCCACCTGACGGCCGAGATCGTTCGAGGCGACTGCCACCTGGTGGTCGCCGGTGACGATCTCGACGGTCTCCGGCGCCACGGGCAGGGCCTCCAGGCGCGCGGTCAGCTCTTCTGCGCTCAACCCGGCGGCGTCGATCCCGGCGACCGAGACGCCGGGCAGGACACGGCCCGTGTAGATGCGGTCGAAGGCGAGTGCTGCGAGGACCGCGAGCGTGGCGACGGCCAGGATCGTCAGCGTCGTCAAGACGAACGGTCGCGGCAGGATCCTCATGCGTCGTAGACGCTGGGGTCGCGGTTCCGTTACCGAGGCGACGGCCAATGGACAACTCGCCGAACAAGCGGCTTCCGGCGAGATGACGCACCGCTACGGGTGGCCCGACTCGGAATGGCCGACGCGCGCATGGTGCATGGCAAAGCGTCTGTGCGCAAGGGGCCGAAACGTCCCACTCGCGAGAAAGGCACCCCGGAGTGCTCCCCAGGGGGACGGTTAGGCGTTCGGGGGCGGCTCGTCGTCCGCTGGGTCGGCCGCCAGGGCCGCCAGGTCCTCGGCTCGCCGCTCGACCTTGGCGGCGCGCACGATCGCGGCTTCGTCGGTGACTGGCGTCTTGAGAAACTCGTCCTCGGCCGCCATGGTTCGATCCGTGGCGGTCTCAATCGCGCGGTCGGCCAAGCCCCGTCGTTCGCCGGTCATGGAGCAAGCCTACGGGCGCAACGATTGCGCTCCGCGGCCAGATGAAACGCCCGACGTTTCAGGCGTCTCACGCGGAGATCAACGTTCCTCGCAGCCCCGCAGCGTCGGTGGCTTCGATCCGCGCCTGGTATGCGGCTCGCTCGTCTGCCACCCGAGCTTCCGCCTCGCTGCGGCGCGGGTCGTCCGGTTGCGTCGGTCAGCTCCTTGATCTGGCGTCGCGTCTCGGCGACCTGATCGAAGTCAGTGCGGGCGGCAGGACCGCTCTTCGTGCCCATCGGACAAACTTTGGCCGAGTGTCTTCCGGGGACTTGAGGATGAAATCCTGCATTGCCGGTTTCAGGGCCGTATCAGATGAGGACGGGCAGAGCGGCGGCCGGTACGATGCGGCGGGCCGGAGTGGCGGAACAGGCAGACGCGGCGGACTTAAACTCCGCTGCCCGCAAGGGCGTCAGGGTTCGAACCCCTGCTCCGGCACCAGTCGACGAGGGGATCCGTGGACCTCTACCGATCCAAGAACGCGATCGTGCACGCTCTGGACCCAGTCGTCGGGCGGCTCGAGCGGATGGGCGTGACCCCGGACGCGGTCACGCTCGCAGCGATTCCGGTCGGTCTCTTCGCTGGGGCCCTGCTGCTGCTCTCGCCCGGCGCGCCCGTTCTGCTCCTCGGTATGCCGTTCCTTGCGGCACTGCGCCTCATCCTGAACCTTCTCGACGGGGCGCTCGCCCGACGGACCGGGCTGACGCATCCCCGCGGCGAGCTCTACAACGAGTTGGGCGACCGGCTCGCCGACGTCGCGTTCCTCGCGCCGGTCGCTTTCTTGCCCGGCGCCGATCGGACGACGGTCCTGCTGGGGGTGGCCGGCGCGATCTTCGCGAGCTTTGCCGGGGTCGTGCCGCGTACGGCCGGCGGCGAGCGGATCTACCGCGGCGTCCTGTCGAAGCCCGGTCGGATGGTCCTATTGGCCGTCTTCGCGATTGCCGCGTTCGTTGTCGGTCCCGAGGCGTGGGGCCCGTTCGGGCCGCTCCTGCTCGCCGGCACGATCCTGACCGCCGTCGAACGGATCGTCGTCGGGATCCGGCGGCTGGCCTGATGCCCATCGACGGGGCGCCCGCGATCCTCGTCATCGGTTCGGCTGCAGGCCTCGCCGGCGCGGTCGCCTGGGCGATCTTCCGCCGCATTCGGCCCCGACCGGGCCTGTCCGGGCGAACCGCCCTGCAGCGAGCGGCCAGCTACACGGCATTGGCCCTGATCCTCGCGGTCGCCGTTAGCGCCGGCATCCCCGGCATCGCGGTCCTGGCGGGGGCTCTCGGAGCGATCGCCCTCCTCGAGTGGTCGCACCTCATGGACCTGCCGATGCACCATCGAATCGCGCTCCAGGTCGCGAACGCGGCGATCGTCGCCTCGGTCGCGACGCTCGGGACCCAGGCCGCGGAATGGCTCATCGGCGGCCTCGTGCTCGTCGGGATCGCCTGGCCGGTCGTCCGGGCCGATACCGGTCGTGCCCTGCGGGATCTCGGCTCTGCGGCGGTCGGTCTTGTGATCATCACCGTGCTCCTCGTCCACGCCGTTCTGCTCGTCGTGGAGCGCGGTGGGTTCGGAATCACCCTCTTCGCCGCCCTGGCGGTGGCCTGCGCGGGTTCGGATATCGGTGCGTTCATCGTCGGCCGGCGGTTCGGCCGAACCCCGCTCGCAGCGCGCCTGTCGCCGAACAAGACCCGCGAAGGCGTCGTCGGCAATGTCCTGGGCGCGGCAGTCGGCCTGGCGCCCTTCGCGGGACTCCTCGGTCCGTATTTCGCGCCGGCGGCCTGGGTCGTGCTCGTCTGCCTGGTGGCGATCGGATCGCTGTGGGGCGATCTGCTCGAGTCGGCGGTCAAACGCGAAGCCGGCGTCAAGGACGCGGCAACGTGGCTGCCGGGCTTTGGCGGCATTCTCGATCGAATCGATTCACTGTTGCTCGTGGTTCCGCTCGTCTACTGGGCACTGCGGCTGGCGGACGTCGCTCGCTGATGGCGCCGTCCGCCCCGAACGCGATCGAGCGAATCGAGCGCTTCGCGGCCCGGCCTGCCGCCCTCGCGACGATGGCGATCTGGGGCGCGGCCGAGGCCGTCGCCCTGCCGGTCGTTCCCGACGTCGGCCTCTGCCTGCTGGCCCTCGCTGCGCCGCGGCAGGCCGCCCGTCTGTTCGCTGCCGTCCTGGTGGGCGCCGTGGCAGGGACGCTGATCCTGGCGTTCCTCACGGCCCTGGCCCCCGGCGCGGTCCGGGCGATGCTCCTTGCGCTTCCGGGCATCGACGCGTCATTGATCGTGGAGGCCAACAGCCAGCTCCAACGCGACGGCGTCCTCGGCTTCGTCCAGTTGGGCGTCGGCCCACCGTTGAAGGTCTATTCGAACGAGTGGCTGGCACTCGGCGGGGATGTCCCCGGCCTGGTCAGCGGATCCATCCTCAACCGGCTGACCAGGATCGGCCCGGTGTTGGTCGTCGCGAGCGGCGCGGGCCTGGTCCTCGCATCCGGGATCCGGCGACGCTCCGGTGCGACGCTCGCGGCCTACGCCGCATTCTGGATCGCCGTGTACGTGATCCTCTGGACCTGACCGCGGTCAACGCCTGATGAGGCCCCCGAATCGGCTGGTCCGCTTCGGCGTCGGCGCCTCCGGAACGCTGATGCCGTCCAGGCCGAAGGCCGTCGCCGCAAGCTTCTCGAACTTCTCCGCCGGCAGGGAACGAGGCGCGCCGAGGACGATCGGGACGCCTTCGTTGACCGCCTTGAGATACAGGAACGGGTCGTACGGCAGCTCCGAGGCGACGCGGGTCCCGAGTGCGCTCTCGACGTCGCGCAGCTTCAGAATCTCCCGGGCGAACTGGTTGTTCAGCACGAACGTCGACTTCGCCGCCACCGATCCGGCTTCGTTGAGGTAGTCGAGCAGGCCGTGGAGCGCCTTGAGCGCGCCGATCTCCGGACATACCGCGAAGATCACGGTCTCGGCGTGCTCGAAGACGGTCATCGTCCGCTCGTCCAGCCAGGATCCAGCATCGATCACGACGGAGTCGTACGAATCGAGGAGCGTCGTCAGCATCCGGTCGACGTGCTCGGCCGTGACGAGCTCGGCAAGCTCTGGCGAGATGGGAGCCGCCAGGACGTGGAGCCCGCTATCGTGCCGAGTCGCGTAGGTCCGAAGCAGCTCGGGCTCACGCATCGCCGCATCGTCACGAGCGACGTCCGCGATCGACTGCTTGACTTCGAGATTCAGGTGGGTCGCCACCTGCCCGAACTGGAGATGCATGTCGACGAGGACGACCCGATCCGGCCTCTGGCGGGCCATGACCATCGCGATGTTCGTGGCGATCGTCGTCGTGCCGACGCCACCCCGCGGGCTGTGAACAGCGACGGTCCGCTGAGCCCGGGACACGGTAAGGCCATCCGACGAGACGACCGTCATGTCCTTGGATCGCTGGAAGCGCAGGAGGAGGGCCTCCACCCGGGCCTCCAGCTCGCGCGCGTCGAAGGGCTTCGCCATGACATCGTCCGCGCCCGCCTCCAGGAAGCGAATCCGGTCCTCGACGTCGTCCGACTGGCCGACGCACAGGACGGGGATGCGGGCGAGGGCGGGCGTGCTCCGGATCTCGCGGCAGATATCGAAAGCCGACTTGGACCCTGTGACGACGTCGAGGATGGCCAGCTGATGTTCGGCGACACGCGCGAACGCTTCGTCGGCGTCGGCGATCGTAGTCACCGTGTAGCCGACTTTCGCCAGGACGCTGCTGATGAGCTCTCCGGAAGCCGGGTCGGCTTCGATGAGCAGGATGGTACTGGCGGGCAATGGGCCTCCCCGGTCTGAACTGAGTGATGAGGATGCAGAATACCCGGCCGAGGGCGGAGCCGTGCTAGACTGCGCCGCGTTTCCTTTCGGCTCCGCGCCGGCAATCGCCGTCAGCGGGGCAGATCCCATTGGAAGGAGTGTCCTGGCGCATGCGCCGATATGAACTCATGCTCATCCTGCGACCCGACGTCGCGGACGACAAAGCCCAGGCGGTCATCGATCGCACCACCCGCCAATTGAGCGCGGGCAGCGGGCAGATCGTCAAGGTCGCCCCGTGGGGCCGCCGCCGCCTCGCCTACCAGATCGATCGGTACCGCGAGGGCTCGTACCACATCGTGCTCTTCGAGGCACCGGCCGACGCACTGGCCGAGTTGGAGCGTGGCCTCCAGATCACCGAGGAAGTCCTCCGTCACCTCGTCACCCGCGTCGAGCGACCCTCCAAGACCGCCCGACCTGACGGCTCGGACGAGGAGCTCGTCGACGACACCGACCTTCCGTCCGCCGAGGACGAGGACGAAGACTTCGATATCCCCGAGCGGATCGACGAATCCGAGAGTGAGGCGGCCCCGGCCGCCATCGATTGAGGCGAACACGATGGCTCTCTGCAAGGCAATGATCATCGGCAACCTCGGCGCGGATCCGGAGATGCGGTATACGCCCAACGGCCGGCCGGTCACCCAGTTCAACGTCGCGGTCAACCAGAGCACGAAGAACCAGCAGACCGGCGAGTGGGTCGAGGCAACCGACTGGTTCCGGGTGAGCGTCTGGGGCGATCGCGCCGAGCGGACCGCCGAAACCCTCCACAAGGGCAACAAGGTCTTCGTCGAGGGTCGCTTCAAGACCCGCGAGTTCGAGGGCCGCGACGGCAAGGCCCGGACGTCGCTCGAGATCACCGCCGACAGTGTGGTCAACCTTGAGAAGCGGACCCGCGAGGAGGGCGAGGGTCAGTTCGCAGCTCCCGCCGCCGCGGGGGCGGGCGCGGGCTCGGGCTCTGGCTCCGGCGGCCCCTCGGCGGGCCCACCGCGAGGCGGCAACGGCGGCGGCATGGACGACACCGAGCTCGACGACCTGCCCTTCTGACACCGAGACCTATGGACCATTGACGCGCCGCCGGCCATCGCCGAGCGGCGCCCGAGGAGACCAACGACATGCCGCCCACCCGTTCGAAGAAGCGAGACGACTACTACCGCGACCGACGTCGCCGGAAGGTCTGCGCGTTCTGCGCCGACAAGACCGTCCAGATCGACTACAAGGAAGTGAACCGGCTCCGGCGCTACCTCTCGGAGCGGGCGAAGATCGAGCCGCGCCGCAAGACCGGCACCTGCGCCGCCCACCAGCGCGAGCTGGCCGTCGCTCTCAAGCGAGCGCGCATCGTGGCGCTCCTGCCGTACGCCCCGCAGCACCTCCGCCCCTGATCCTCGGGCGGATGGCTTGATCGCATTGCGACGGGAGTGACGCCTCCGCGTGCGCGACGGCGCCGAGTGCTGTGATCGACGGCCTTGTCCTGATCGTCGGGGGGGTGGCGGCCGGGCTCTTCGGGTCGCTCCTTGGTCTCGGCGGCGGGCTTCTCATCGTCCCGCTCCTGACGCTCGTCTTCAATCTGCCGCTGCTGACCGCGGTCGGCGTCAGCCTCGTCTGCGTAATCGTGACGAGTGGCGCTTCGGCCGGCGTATACCTCGAGCGTCGAGTCGCGAACCTGCGCCTCGGGATGGTCCTGGAACTCTTCACCGCGGTCGGCGCGCTTGCCGGCGCGCTTGCCGCGTTCATCCTCCCCGAGGTCATCCTCGAGCTCATGTTCGCCGCGCTCCTCGTGTACGTCGCGGTCACGATGATCCGCGGTCGAGACCCGGAGCCCGAGAACGTCGAGGCCCCGGCCGAGGCCGCCGCGACCGCCGGGGACGTTGCCGAGGACAGCTCATTCATCGCCGCGCTCTCGGGGCCTGGCTACCGCGTCCGCCACCTGGGTTTCGGAGCCGTTGGCAGCGTTGTGGCGGGAGTCACGTCGGCCCTGCTGGGGATCGGCGGCGGGCTCGTAAAGGTGCCCGTCATGCACGTCCTGATGGGCGTTCCGCTCCGCGTCGCGACGGCGACGAGCAACCTGATGATCGGCATCACGGCGTCGGCCAGCGCGATCATCTACCTGCTCCGGGGCGGAATCGACCCGTACGTCGCCTCGCCGACGGCCGTCGGCGTGTTCTTCGGCGCCAGCCTCGGCTCGCGCGTCGCCCACCGGATCGACCTCAGGATCCTGAGGGGCTTGTTCGTCGCAATCCTGCTTTACACTTCGTGGCAGATGCTCCAACGAGCCGTTGCTTGACCGCTGAGCCCCAGCTCGGCCTGCCCGCCGACCTCGATCGCTCGATCGCCCGCCTGCTGACGTACGGAACGTACGTCTCAGTCGCGCTGCTTGGCATTGGGGCCCTCCTCATGTTCGCGAGGCGGATCGCACCGCTCGCCGGCGGGCCGCCGTTCCAACCGGAGCTTGTCATTGACGACATCGTTCACCTCCGGGCGGCAGGCTTCATGTGGCTTGGCCTCATCGCGGTCATCGCCACACCGACCGCCCGCGTGGTCGCGGCGCTCATCGGATTCGTCCGGCGGGGCGAACGGACGATGGCGCTGGTGGCGGCGCTCATCCTGGCGGTCATCGCGCTCAGCGTCGTGTTGGCCCAGGGCGTCGAGGCCTGATTCGTGGACATCCTCATCCTCATCGGCGCGTTCATCGTCATCCTGATCGGCGCCGAGCTGTTCACGAACGGGATCGAGTGGTTCGGCCGCAAGCTCGAGCTGGCCGAAGGCGCGGTCGGGTCGGTCCTCGCGGCCGTCGGCACGGCCCTCCCGGAGACGATGATTCCGATCATCGCGATCCTGACCGGCGGCGGTTCGGAGGCCTCCCACGGCGTCGGCGTCGGGGCAATCCTCGGGGCACCTTTCATGCTCTCGACGCTGGCGATGTTCGTCACGGGCGTGGCGGTCCTCATCGTCGCGCGGCGGCGGCTGGCGAGCGACGTCATGGCGGTCGACACGGGGGTGCTTGCCCACGACATGCGCTACTTCGCCATCGCGTACGGGATCGCTATCGGAGCTGCGTTCCTGCCGCTCGAGCCGGCCTGGCTGAAATGGATCGTGGCCGCTGTCCTGATCGGGATCTACGGCTGGTACGTGAAGGGCCATTTTGAGGCCGATCCGAACGTCGACATGGAAGATCTTGCACCGCTCCGGTTCCGCCATCTCGACCCTGGCCACACCGAGGATTCTGCTGTCCAGCCCACGCTGCGGATCGTCAACGTTCAGGTCCTGGCGGCCCTCGGGTTGATCATCGCCGGGGCCTATTTCTTTGTTGGTGCCGTCGAGAGCCTGGCCACCTCGTTCGGCCTGGACGAGGCGCTGCTCGCCCTCGTCATCGCCCCGATCGCCACCGAACTCCCCGAGAAGTTCAACTCGGTCATCTGGGTCCGCCAGGGGAAGGACACGCTGGCGATGGGCAACATCACGGGGGCGATGGTCTTCCAATCGACGATCCCGACCGTCGTGGCCCTGCTGTTCGCGGCGGACGCGTGGCACTTCACCGATGGCAGCCGGATCGCGTTCGCGTCGGCCGGGATCGCGTTCATCTCGTCGGCGCTGATCTTCATCCCGATGGCCCGCGCCGGCCGGCTGACCGGCCGCCGGCTCCTGGTCGGTGGCGTCTTCTACCTGATCTACCTCGGGGCAGTTATCGCTGCGCTCATGGGCATGGTCTAGGGCGACCACTACTCCCGCTGGTCCGCCAGCCGGACCAAGGAGCGAACGGGGCGGGGCAATGGCTCCGATCGGGGCCCCTCCCCCGCCCGTTGGACCGCCAGCAGGGCTAAGCGGCGAACGGACGCCCTCAACCGCCCCGCTCCGCCCGTTGCCTCCGTCCGTTGGTCCGCCAGCGGGACCAGGGCCCCGAACGCCCGCTGATATACTCGCCCGAACGTCCGACGACCCCTCCGCGGCGCTTCAGGCGCCGCCGATTCACGCAGGAGCGCCGTTCGAATGCTGACCCAGAAGACGTCCCAGGCGCCGGCCCGGGCGCCGGCCCCGGCCTCATCGACCGCACCGGATCTCGAGAGCGTCATTTGCTACTTCGAGGGCGCCTTCGTTCCGATGCGAGACGCGAAGGTCAGCATCATGACCCACGCGTTCATGTACGGGACGGCGACGTTCGAAGGAATCCGCGCCTACTGGAACGAAGAGCAGGGCAAGCTCTACGGCCTGAAGCTCCGGGAGCATGTCGAGCGGCTCCGCCAGTCGTGTCGCATCCTCATGATGGAGAACGTGCCCTCCGTTGACGAGTTGACCGGACTCATCGTCGAGACGCTCCGCCGGAATGACTTCCGCGAGGACGTCTACGTCCGCCCGTCGTTCTACAAGTCGACGAAAGCGATCGGCGTCCGGCTCCACCACCTCGAGAACGAGCTCTACATCATCACGATCCCGTTCGGAAACTACATCGACACCGAGAAAGGTGTCCGCGTCATGTCGTCCTCCTGGCGCCGCAACGCCGACGAGGCGCTGCCGGCACGGGGCAAGATCGTCGGTGGCTACGTGAACATGGCCTTCCAGAAGTCGGAGGCCGAGCTCAACGGCTTCGACGAGGCGATCGTCCTCACGGCCGACGGCCACGTCAACGAGGCGTCGGCCGCGAACCTCTTCATGGTCCGCGACGGCGTCGCGATCACGCCGCCGGTGACCGACGACATCCTCGAGGGCGTTACCCGCAAGGCCATCGTCGAGCTGCTGCGCAACGAGAAGGTCCCCGTCGAGGTCCGCTCGATCGACCGCTCCGAGCTGTACATCGCCGACGAGATGTTCCTGTGCGGCACCGGCGTCCAGATCTCGCCCGTTGTCGAGATCGACCACCGGCCGGTCGGGTCGGGCGAGGTCGGGCCGATCGGCCGACTCGTGCGCGAGCGCTACTTCGATGCCGTCCGGGGACGGCTGCCGGAGTACAGCCACTGGCTGACGGAGATCAAGCCCGCCTGACGGTCGCCGAGGACCCTTGCGGCGACAGAGGTCAGGGCGCTAGGCGGGGGAAGGCAGCTAAGGCGCGGCCGGGGGTATGAGGTCGGCTGTTGACTTGGCCGTCGTGATAATGATGTCGACGCGCGCCGACGGATCGTTCTCGAGGACCACCTTGGTGTCGAAGAGCGTTTCGAGGAACTCGACCGTTGAGGTGAGCTCTTCGTCGGCCCCGTTGTAGACGACGATCCGCGTCGCCGGCGGGACCGCGGGCGGGTTCTGCGCCGGCGCCGACGCGTTGAGCCCGTAATACTCGAGGTACGCCGCGACGTTGGTTGCCTGGCCCTGCCTGCCCGAGCCGTTCAGGACCCAGACCGACGCGCCTTCCTCGCTCAGTGCCTCGCGCAGCGCCTCGAGCTGAGGATCGACCTCGAAGGCGCTGGCGACCGCAGCCCGGATCTTCCGGATGTCGGGGAAGTACTTGTAGGTACCGACCACCTGCTGTGTCCCGTAGCGCGGGTACGAGAGGACATACGACCGAATGTTCCTGGTGTCGACGCTCCCGGCGAGGCCGGCCAGCTGGCCCAGCTCCGACTGCGGGATGTCGGTTCGAACCGTCGCTTTGAGCGCCGCCGTCAGCTCCGGGATGCGCGGCACGAGGTTGGCGATGTCGGCCTGCTCGCGGAGCGACGTCAGCACCCGCTGTTGCCGCGCACCGCGGTCGAAGTCGCCCTGGCCGCTGTGGCGTGACCGGGCGTAGACGAGCGCCTCGGCGCCGGTCATGTGCTGCAGGCCGGAGGGGATGTACACCCGCGACAGGCGGCCCGTTTCCGACGGGTACTCCTCGTCGAGGACCGGGAACTGGACGTTGATCGTGACGCCGCCCACCGCGTCGACGACCTGCTCGAAGCCGTCGAAGTTGACCTCGACGAAGTACTTGATGTCGAGGTTGTAGAGCTCCCCCAGGACGAGTTTGAGCCCGTTATAGCCGCGGGTCCGATCGGTTCCGGCGACGAGGTCCTCGCGGTTGCGTACGGCGGTGAAGAACGAGTTGATCTTCGCCTGGTATGTCGATCCGAACGCATTGCGCAGCGGCCCTGAAGGCAGCGGGATGCCCCACGAGTCGCGCGGCAGGCTGAACATCGCGACCTGCTTCGTGGTCGGGTCGATCGAAACGACGATCAGCGTGTCGGTGTTGTAGGTGCCCTCCTGCGGCCGCTGGTCGGTGCCGATGAGCAGGATGTTCAGCCGCTCCTTGCCGTCCCACGGCGGGATGGTGACGTTCGGCAGCGCCGAACCCTGGATCGGCGGCTCAGTGACGGTCGGCCCTGGGCTGCCGCTCTCGGCGGGTGGGTCGGTGTCGATAGGGGAGCCCGACGGCGACGGTTCGACGCACACCTCGTCGCTCGTGATGAAGATGCAGCTGCGGAGCAGGTCGAGCGCAGCGAGGTCGTAGCGGGCGACCACGACGTGCCCGCCGGACATGATGAGGATGACCGCCAGGAGTCCGGCGATGGACAACGGGTTGAAGACGATGCGCGGCCGGCCGAGGCGCCCGCCGCCGCTCAACGCGACAGCGTTCAGGAAGACCGTCACCCGGTAGGCATCGATGATCGCCAGCAGCCGGTAGAGGAGTGCGACGAGGTTCAGGACGAAGACGCTGGGCAGGACCCATGGCGCGAGGAGGAGCCCGAACAGCTCTGCCTGGTCCGCCCGGAGCACCACGCCGGCGAGCAGAGCGACCGCGAGAATCGGCGGCGCCGCGAAGCCCAGGGCGCGATGGTGGGCGCCGGCGTAGGCGTGGCCCAGCCCGGGAAAGAAGAGGGAGAGGACAGCCGCGACGAACGGCGACCGCGCACGCTGGCGCGCCTCCTGCGGAGATTGCATCGCGGGTAGGATACTCGGACGCTCGTTCCCGGTAGCCCGTGCCACCCTGTCGCACCCGAGGCCAGATGTTCCGACCCGTCAGCGCGAAGCCCGACCTCGTCACCCAGGAGCACGAGATTCTGGCCCAGTGGGAGCAGCGCCGGACGTTCGCCCGGCTCCGAGCGCAGAACGCGGACGGTCCCCGCTGGAGCTTCCTCGACGGGCCGATCACCGCCAATAACCCGATGGGCGTCCATCACGCCTGGGGCCGGACCTACAAGGATGTCTTCCAGCGGTTCCACGCGATGCTCGGCGAGAACGAGCGCTACCAGAACGGCTTTGATTGCCAGGGCCTCTGGGTCGAGGTCAACGTCGAGCGGGACCTCGGGTTCACCAACAAGCGCGACATCGAGGAATTCGGAATCGCCGAGTTCGTCAGCGCCTGCAAGCAACGCGTCCTGACCTACGCAGCCCGCCAGACCGAGCAGTCGATCCGGCTCGGGATGTGGATGGACTGGAACGATCCGCACGAGCTCCGCCGCCTGCGCGACCTGCTGGCCGCCGACCCGAGCCAGGTCACGACGATCGAGGGGCCGTACGGCCCGGTGACCGACACGGTCGAGATGCTCGTCGGGCGGCTCGGGATGAAGGACGTCGGCGGCAGCTACTTCACGTTCAGCAACGAGAACAACGACCTCATCTGGGGATTCCTCGCGGAGTGCCACCGCCGGGGCCTCATCTACAAAGGCCACGACACCATGCCGTGGTGCGCGCGCTGCGGCACGGGCCTCTCCGAGATGGAGATGAACGAGGGCTACCGCGATCGCGAGGACCCGGGCCTGACGGTCATGTTCCCGCTCGTCGATCGGCCCGGCGAATCGCTGTTGGTCTGGACGACAACGCCGTGGACGCTGACGGCGAATGTGGCGGCGGCCGTCGGGGAGGACCTCGCCTACGTGCTGGTTCGACAGGGCGACGCGCTGCTCTGGCTCGCGAAGGGCACGCTCAAGACCGCGCTCGCCGGCCCGTTCGAGGTCGTCGAGGAGCGGCGCGGCGCGGAGCTGGTCGGGTGGCGCTACGAGGGCCCGTTCGACGACCTGCGGGCGGTCCGCGCGGCGTTCGAGAAGGGTACAAGGGACGAGCCCGATCGAGCGTACGAGCATCGCGTCGTCGCCTGGGGCGAGGTCGGCGAGGACGAGGGCACAGGCACCGTCCATATCGCGCCCGGCTGCGGCTCGGAGGACTTCGCCCTCGGCAAGGAGCTCGGGTTGCCGGTCATCGCACCGATCGACGAGAGCGGCATCTTCGTCGAGGGCTTCGGGGCGCTGACCGGGCGCGACGTCCGCGATTCGGTTGAGCCAATCGTCGAACATCTCAAGCGGGAGAAGCGCTTCTACCGCCTCGAGGCCTACGTCCACCGCTATCCGCACTGCTGGCGCTGCGGGACGCCGCTCGTCTTCCGGCTCGTCGACGAGTGGTTCATCAGCATGGGCCCGGTCTACGCCAAGCCGCGCTCCGAGCTGACGAAGGAGGAGGTCGAGGCGAGCCTCCGCTACCAGATCATGGAGATCGTCGACCAGATCCGCTGGATCCCGGGATTCGGCTATGAGCGGGAGCTCGACTGGCTCCTGAACATGCACGACTGGATGATCAGCAAGAAGCGCTACTGGGGGCTGGCGCTGCCGATCTACGACTGCCGGGCGTGTGGCACGGTCGACGTCGTCGGCGGCCGGGAGGAGCTCCACCAGCGGGCGGTCGAGGGCTGGGAGGCGTTCGAAGGCCACACGCCGCATCGGCCGTTCGTGGACGAGGTGAAGATCGCCTGCTCGTCATGCGGACAACCCGTGGAGCGGATCAGGGACGTCGGCAACCCGTGGCTCGACGCGGGGATCGTGCCCTTCTCGACGCTCCACTTCCGCGAGGATCCGGCGTACTGGGCGCAGTGGTATCCCGCCGACTTCATCACCGAGAGCTTCCCGGGCCAGTTCCGCAACTGGTTCTACTCGATGCTGGCGATGGGCACGGTCCTCCGACGGGAGCCGCCGTTCAATACGATCTTCGGCTACGCCCTCGTTTACGGCGAGGACGGCCGGCCGATGCACAAGAGCGCGGGCAATGCGATCGACTTCGACGAGGCCGCCGAGCGCATGGGGGTCGACGTCATGCGCTGGCTCTTCGCGACCGCCCGGCCGGAGGAGAACATCCGGTTCGGCTGGCACGCCGCGGACGACGCCCGACGCGAGCTGTTCATCCTCTGGAACGCGTATCGGTTCTTCGTCAGCCTCGCCCCCGTGGCAGGCTGGACGCCGGCTCGGGGTGGGCCTCCGCCCGCCGAGCGGTCGCCGATGGATCGCTGGATCCTGTCGCGGGCGGCCGGACTGGCGGAGGAAACGGGCGCCCGCCTGGCCGACTACGACACCCTTGGGGCGACCCGCCGCATCTCGACCTTCATCGAGGACCTGTCGACGTGGTACGTCCGCCTCTCGCGGAAGCGATTTGCGGGCGGCAACGACGACAGCACGGATCGGGACGCGGCCTTTGCGACGCTCCACCAGGCCCTCGTGACGGCGGCCAGGGTCGTGGCGCCCCTTCTGCCGTTCCTCGCGGAATCGTTCTACGGCAACCTCGTGGCCACCTCCGAGCCGGACACACCCGACTCCGTCCACCTGACCCGCTGGCCGGCCGAGGAGCTGGCCGGGCTGCGGGATCGGCGCCTCGAGGAGGCGATGGCCACGACCCGGAAGGCGGTGGAGCTGGCCAGGACGTTGCGCGGCGCCGCCGGGCTCAAGGTCCGACAGCCGCTCGCCCGGCTCTGGCTCGCCCTGCCCGGCCGCGACCTGCCGGAACGGGATGCGCTGCTCGAGCTGATCCGCGAGGAGGTCAACGTCAAGTCGGTCGAGTTGATCGGCGATCAGTCGCAGCTCGTCGAGCGGCGCATCAAGCCGCTGCTACCGAAGATCGGCAAGCAGCTGGGCGCGGCAATCCCCGCGATCATGGCCGCCGCCCGGGAGGGATCGGCGGAGATCCACCCCGACGGCTCTGTCACGTTGGCGGGGGTCACGCTGGCTCCGGATGAGGTCGAGATCCTGGCGACGCCTCGTCCCGGAACGGCCGTCGCGCACGACGAGGGCCTCGTCGTTGTCATCGATACCGAGCTGACGCCCGAGCTCCGGGCGGAGGGCGACGCCCGCGAGCTGCAGCGCGCGATCCAGGACCTGCGCAAGGAGGCCGGACTCGAGCTGGACGACCGGATCGACGTGTGGGTCGACGGGCTGACGCCGGCTATCGAGGCCCACCTCGACGGCGTTGCCACGGAGGTGCTCGCCGACTCGATCGTGCTCGGCAGGCCCGATGGCACTGATGGGTCGGCGACGACGGCCGGCTCGATCGAGCTGACCGACGGACCGGCGGCCATGGCCCTCCGCCGGCGCGAGTCCCGATGAGCGGCCGTCCGATCTGGCCGATTTTCCTCGGCCTCGCCGCGACCGTGATCGTCGCCGACCAGCTCACGAAGGCCTGGCTCGTTTCTGTGCTCGCGCCCGGCGAGTCGATGCCGATCGTCGGCGACTACCTCCGGCTCGTCCACAGCCAGAACAACGGCGCGCTCTTCGGCCTGTTCCGCGAGAGCGCGCTCCTCTTCGGTCTCGCCTCGATCGTCGTGATCGGCCTCATCGTCGCCTACCACGCTCGATCCGGCCGATCGAGGTATATGTCGGTGGCCCTCGGACTGCTCCTCGGCGGGGCGATCGGCAACCTCATCGACCGGCTCCGGCTGGGGTATGTCGTCGATTTCGTCGACGCCGGCATCGGCAATTTCCGCTGGTACACGTTCAACGTCGCGGATGCGGCGATCAGCTTCGCGATCCTCTTCCTCATTGCGGCCGCACTCCGACCGTCGCTCGCCGGCGAGCGGCCGGAACCGAAGCAGGACCCACGGTCGGAGGCAGGGCAAGAGCCGGCCGTGCAGGACGGCGATGTCTGATCTCGGCGTGCCGCTGCCGGCGGCCGTCGGCGCCGCCGTGCCCGGGACGAGGATCCTGCGGGTGCCGGACGATGCCGGATCGCAGCGCGTCGACCGCTTCCTCGCCGACGTCACCGGGCTGTCGCGAAGCCACGTCCAGAAACTCATCTCGGCCGGTCACCTGACGTCCGATGGGCTGCCGCTCAAGGCGAACAGCGTCATCGGACCGGGGACCGCCCTCCGGCTCATCGTCCCGGAGGCCGAGCCGCTCGACATGGCGCCCGCCCCGGAGATCGAGCTTCGGATCGTCTACGAGGACACCGACCTGCTCATCGTCGACAAGCCGGCCGGGCTCGTCGTGCACCCGTCGCCGGGACATGCCGGCGGCACGCTCGTCAACGCGCTCCTCGCCCGAGGCGAGGCCGGCGACTTCGGTGGGATCGCCGGCGTCCAGCGTCCAGGCATCGTCCATCGTCTCGACCGCGACACGAGCGGATTGCTCATGGTGGCCAAACACGACGCGGCACAACACTCGCTGATGGCCCAGCTCAAGGCGCGGCGGGTGAAGAAGGCGTACCTCGCCCTGGTCCTCGGGGAGGTTGCGGCCGCCGTCGGCCGGATCGAGGCGCCGATTGGTCGCGACCCGAAACACCGGACGCGGATGGCCGTGGTCCCGGACGGCCGCGAGTCGACGACCGGGTATCGAGTCCGCGAGCGATTCGCGGGCTGGACCCTCCTCGAGCTAGACCTGGTGACCGGGCGCACGCACCAGATCCGGGTCCATCTCGACGCGATCGGGCACCCGGTCGCCGGCGATCCGGTCTACGGGACCGGGACGTCACGGCGCGGTCCGCTCGTCGCGGACGGTCTGCACCGCCTCTTCCTCCACGCCTGGCGCCTCGAGCTGACCTCGCCCTCATCCGGCGCGCTGATCCGGGCCGAGGCGCCCCTGCCGGGCGAGCTCGACGACGTCGTCGTAGGCCTCCGGGAGCGGGCGGCCAACCCGCGATGAGCGACGAACCGTTGGAGCCGATCGACGTCTCCGAGGACCCGGGCCGGCCTGGGGGCGTCATCGAGGGCGCACCGGGCGCGATGCTCATCATCATCTCGGGGCCGTCCGGCGTCGGGAAGGACACGATCATCGACGCGCTCCATCGCCGTGACGTCGAGAGGAACCGCGACGGCGAGCGACATTACGTCGTGACCTGCACGACCCGCGCTCCCAGGAATGGAGAGGTGGACGGCGTCGACTACCACTTCCTCAGCCGCGCGGAGTTTCTGCTGCTCCGAGCCGAGCGCGGGTTTCTCGAGGCAAACGAGGTCCACGGCACCGGCAATTGGTACGGGTCGCCGCGCGCTCCAGTTCGCGAGGCCCTGGCCGCCGGCCGGGACGTGATCCTCAAGATCGACGTCCAGGGCGCCCAGGTCGTCAAGGAGCAGGTATCCGAGGCGCTCCTGATCTTCGTCGTTCCCCCTTCAATGGAGGAACTCTTCGAGCGTCTCCGGACGCGGGCGACGGAGACCGCCGAACAACTCGAGACTCGCCAGCGCGCGGCCGCCGTCGAACTCGCCCGCCAGAACGACTACGACCATGTGGTGACCAACGAGACCGGCCAGGTCGAGCGGACGGCTGAGCGCATCGACGAGATCATCGCGGACGAGCATCGCCAGCACCCGAACCGTCGCGTCCGCGTCTGATCCTCGATCCGGCGGCCCTGCCACAATCGGGCGGATGGTGGTCGAGCAGGGCGAACTGATGACCGGCGCCGCGACGGGCGTCGCAGGCGACGTGGCGGGGTTGCGCGCAGTAGAGGTCGCGATCGACGCGGCGGGTGGCGGTGGCGCTCGGACCTACACGTATGCGGTCCCGCCCAGCCTCGCCGACCTTGTACCGGGCGAGGCGGTCCTCGTCGAGTTCGGGCGGCGTCAGGCGCTCGGGGTCGTCCTCGGCGAGACGGCCGCGCCGGAGGGGATCGCCCTCAAACCGATTGCGGCACGCGTCCGGACGGACGGACCACTCCTGCCGAAGCTCTCCCTCGACCTCGCCCGCTGGATCGCGGCCCACTACCTGGCGCCACCCGCGATCGTCATCCGGGCGATGCTTCCGCCGGGCCTGCTCGAACGGCTCGATCTCCTCGCCGAGCGGCGGCCCGGCGCGCCACCGGACAGCCTGCCCGCCGCGGACCGTGACCTCCTCGAGCAGATCGACCGGGGCCCGCGAGCCGTCCGCGACCTCGTCGCGCCGGAGGGCCGGGCCGGGCTGATCCGCCGCCTACGCACCCTCGAGTCGATGGGGCTCCTCACGCTCGACTGGACCCTGTCGGTCGCGGGCGCGGGTCCGCGGTTCGAGCGCTGGATCCGTCTGACCGAGGATGGCCTGTCCGCGGCAGAAGCCCTCGCGACCGGCGACCGAACCGCGGGCCGGCCGCTCGGACCGCGACAGGCAGCTGCGCTCGCCGAGCTCGTCGCGACGCCGGACGCGCAAGCCGCCGGCATCCCGGCCGCGGGACCGTCGGAACGGCACGGCCACGGCGCGATCGCCAGCCTCGTCCGCCGCGGTCTCGTCGAGGTCGACGTCAGGGAGCGGCCGCGACTGCCGCTCGCGACCCGACCGGTCGGGCTGCGTGGCGGACGACCAGCCGGCGCGGCACTGACCGCCCAGCAGGCCGAGGCCGTCGCCGCGGCCAACGAGGCGATCGAGGCCCACGACCCGACGCCGCTCCTCCTCGACGGCGTGACAGGCGGCGGCAAGACCGCCATCTACATCGAGGCCATCGCCTCGTCGCTCGGCGCGGGCCGGCCGGCCCTCGTCCTCGTCCCGGAGATCGCCCTCGCGATGCCCCTCGTCGACCGGCTCCGGGCGGACCTCGAGGCGCGTGTCGCGGTGCTCCATTCCGGGCTCGGCGAGGGCGAACGGGCAGACGAGTGGCGGCGGATCCGGGCGGGCGACGTCGACATCGTTGTCGGAACGCGCCTGGCCGTGCTCGCGCCCGTCGCGGATGTCGGCGTCGTCATCGTCGATGAGGAGCACGAGGGCACGTACAAGAGCGACCGCACGCCGCGCCTCCAGGCCCGCGACACCGCCCTTCGCCTCGCCGAGCTGGGGGGAGCGGCCGCGATCCTCGGCAGCGCGACGCCCGCCGTCGACAGCGTGGGGCGGGCCCGGGCCGGAACGTACCGGCGGGTCGTCCTGCCGACGCGCCCTAGCGGCACTCGGCCGCGGGTCGAGGTCGTCGATCTCCGGGCGGAGCTACGTGAGGGCAATCGCGGGCTGCTGTCCGGGAGTCTCGCAGCGGCGCTCGCCGGTCTCGACGTCGCCGCAGGCGACCAGGCGATTCTCGTTATCAATCGGCGCGGCACCGCATCGGTCGTCCTCTGCCGCGACTGCGGCCACGTCCAGGCCTGCCCGGAATGCGAGCGGCCGCTCGTCTACCACCAGGCGGGCACGACGCTTCGCTGCCACCACTGCGGGCGAGCCTCGCCGTTGGCGACTCGCTGCCCGGCATGCACGTCGGCCCGGATCCGCTACCTCGGCGGCGGGACGGAGCGGGTGGAGCGCGAAGTCCGGGACCGGTTCCCCGCGTTCCGTGTCGGCCGCCTCGACCGCGACGTCGTTGAGCGACGCGGCGGCGCTGAGCGGGTCCTGGACGCGTTCGCGGAGCATCGGCTCGACGTGCTCGTCGGGACGAGCCTCGTCGCGAAAGGGATCGACGTCCCGAACGTCACTCTCGTCGGCGTCGTGTCGGCGGACGTCGCCCTCAACCTGCCCGACGAACGGGCCGCCGAGCGGACGTACCAGCTCCTCGCCCAGGCCACGGGGCGGGCGGGGCGCGGGGAGCGGACGGGCCTCGCGATCATCCAGTCCTATCAGCCTGACCATCCGGCGATCAGCGCCGTCGCCGAGGACGACGCCGCCACGTTCTATGATTCGGAGCTCGAGCTCCGGCGGCGATTCGGGTCGCCTCCGTTCGGCCGTCTCGTCAAGCTCACGGTCGGGCTCGCCGACAGGGCCGCCGCCGAGGCTGAAGCCGTCGCGATGGCCGAACGACTCCGGCAGAGGGCCGCCGACCGAGGCGCGCGGGTCGCGGTCGTCGGACCGGCGCCCGCCTACATCGCCAGGCGCGCCGAGCGCTGGCGCTGGAACGTCGTCTTACGTGGTGACGATCCGGTGGCGCTGCTCGACGGTGGACTCGACGCTCCGTGGTCGGTCGACGTCGATCCGGAGTCGCTGCTGTAACGGTCGGAGCGATTCTTGTGGGATGCGCTCGATGGCGATACGCGCCAGAATGGTGAACCCCGAACTGGAGACGCACCATGGACGAGCAGCCGAAACGTTCCTCAGAGACCGATCCGACCGGAGCCGCGCCCGGCGCCGACGAGACGTTCGGCTGGACCGCCGCCGACCCCGCAGCCAGCGGCCAGGCGGGCACCGGTAACACCGCCGAGCGGATGATCGCCCAGCTCCAGTCGATGATCGACTCGATCGCAACCCAGGCGGCGCCCGTCGTCCGGCAGGTCGGAATCAAGGCAGCCGAGCTTGCCGCCGCAGCAGCGGATCGCGCCGGCCCGATCGCCCACAAAGCCGCCGACGCAACGGCCGATGCAAGCGTGAAGATCGCCGAGCGTTCGCGCGTCCTCGCGGCCGACCTGCGGCGCGACAGCAACGGCCAGAACCGGACCGCGACGGCCGAGCCGGCGACCGACATCGCCACCGAGCTTCGCGACGAGACCGCCAGCGCCGAAGGCGATGCCTCGGCTGCCGTCAAGGACGTCCTCGACGACGCCACCGATCAGACGTCCCGGGACGACCCGGCGGAGGGCTCCCGCTAGGGTCCAGCGACCGTCGGTATACTCCGCCGATGAGTGTCCGCCCGATCATCCTCCTCGGCGATCCGCGCCTCCGCTTGAAGGGCCTGCCGGTCGACAGCTTCGGGAAACACCTCCACGAGCTGCTCGACGACCTGACCGAGACGATGCGCAAGGCGCCGGGCGTCGGCCTGGCCGCGCCGCAGGTCGGCGAGGCGGTCCAGGCCTGCGTCATTGAGGTCGGCGGTGAGCTCCACGAGCTCGTCAATCCGCGCATCACCCGCGCCTCGGGTGACGATCGCGATCTCGAGGGCTGTCTCTCCCTGCCCGGCTACTACGCCTACGTGACCCGGCGCGAGAAGGTCTGGGTCGTCGCTCAGAACCGACTCGGCAAGAAGATCAAGGTGTCCGGCGGCGGGCTGCTCGGTCGCGCTTTGCAACACGAGCTCGATCACCTCGACGGCAAGCTCTTCATCGACTACCTCGACTCGATGGATGAGCTGATCCCCGTCGGCAAGGGCGACGACGAGGACGCCGAAGAGGAGGCCGCGAAGGCCCTGGCGTGACCGGCGCGCCGGCCAGGGTCGTCTTCCTGGGCTCTGGCGGATTCGCCGTTCCGACCCTCTATCGCCTGGAGCACATCGCGGGGGTCGAGGTGGTCGCCGTGGTTACCGCCCCCGACCGGCCTGCTGGGCGAGGCAAAAAGGTCCACGGAGCTCCAGTGGCAGTGGCCGCCGACAAGCGCGGCCATCCGATTCTCCAGCCCCCGCGGATCCGCGCCGCCGACGCGATCGACTCGATCCGCGACCTCAGGCCCGACCTCGCCGTGCTCGCCGACTATGGGCAGATCATTCCGCAGGCCATTCTCGATATCCCACGGCACGGGATCCTGAACGTCCATCCGTCGCTCCTCCCGCGCCACCGAGGCGCCTCGCCGATACCGGCGACGATCCTCGCGGGCGATCAGCAGACGGGCGTGACGCTCATCGCGATGGACGCGGGCCTCGACACGGGGCCGATCGTCGCGGTTGATCGCTGGGACCTGGCGGGCGACGAGACGACATCAGAACTCGAGGCCCGAGCCGCGGGCGCTGGCGCAGGGCTCGTCGCGAAGTCGATCGGGCCGTGGCTGCGGGGCGAGATCGCGGCCACTCCCCAGCCGAGCGAAGGAGCGACGCTGACGCGGCTGCTCCGGCGCGAGGACGGGCGCCTCGATCCAGGCCGGCCCGCGTACCACCTGGAACGGCAGGTCAGGGCCTACCAGCCATGGCCGGGCTCGTTCATCGAGACAGAGACGGGCCGGGTGATCGTCTGGGCCGCCTCCGTCGACGCAGGAACGGAACGCCTGCCGCCCCCCGGCACGATCGGGCCAGGGCCCGATCTACGTCTCGCCACAACGGACGGTTGGCTCGTCCTCGACGAGGTCCAGCCCTCGGGCGGTCGCCAGATGCCCGGTCCAGACCTTCTCCGGGGGCGCACCGTCCTGGCATACAGCCAGGTGCTCTGAGGGCCCCCTGTCGGTCAGCCGACAACCGCGCCGAACAGGCTCACATGCCCGTTTCTGCAACGTCTCCCTGCAGTAACGAACCGGCTCCGTCGCGCCGTTCGGTGCCGACGCCCGGAGGAGATCGAGATGAAGCACATGCGTTCGGTCCTGGGCGCCGGGCTGCTCATCGTCGCCCTCGCCGGGCCGGCAGCGGCGACGTCCGAGGCAAGCGATGGCCACGCCAGGCAGTACTACCTCTCGCTCGGCGATTCACTCGCCGCGGGAGTCCAACCCATCGGCGATCCCGATCAAGCGTTCCGGACGAACGACGGCTACCCGGACCAGCTGTTCGCCATCGCCAGGCAGGAAGTGCCGAAGCTCTCCCTCGTCAAGCTCGGCTGCCCCGGTGAGACGACGACGTCCATGCTCGAGGGCGGGATCTGCACCTACCCGCATGGTTCGCAGCTCGATGAGGCGGTTCAGTTCCTGAAGGCCCACCGCGCGTTCGTTGCGTTCGTCACGATCGACATCGGCGCGAACGACTTCCCGTGCACAACCGACCTGTCGTGCGTCCCGAGCGGCGTCGCGTCGGTCCAGGCCAACCTCCCGGTCATCATGGCCGCGCTCCGCGAGGCCGCTGGCCCGGACGTCCCGATCGTCGGAATGTCGCTCTACAACCCGTTCCTCGCCTACTGGTTGGCCGGACCCGATGGCCAGCAGTTCGCCCAGGCGACGACCTTCCAGGCCGTCGTGCCGCTCAACAACCTGCTCGAAGGCCTCTTCGCCGCGGCGGGTGCCGAAACGGCCGACGTCGAGGGCGCCTTCTCTACGACCGACTTCACGACGATGGTCCCGCTGCCCGGCGTAGGCAACGTTCCGCTGAATGTCGCGCGGATCTGCATGTGGACGTGGATCTGCGCTCCGGCACCGCTCGGGCCGGACAACCACCTGAATGCCGCCGGCTACGGGGTGGTCGCGGACGCCTTCGCCGCCGAGCTGGGCTACTGAGGGCTCAGGCTCCTCACTCGAGCGGCCCGTACGGGGCCCCGACCCGCGACGTTTCGTCGTCGCGGAGTCGGGGCCCTAGACTTTGGCCGTGACCGGAATCAACTCCCCGCTACCGGTGGTCGAGCCGATCGCGTCCTCGACGCCGCCAGCAATGCCCGGGATCTCGGGGCTTGCCGCCGGTGAGCTGGAGGCCTGGTTCGCCGCCCGTGGCGCGCCGGGCTTCCGGGCCCGCCAGGTCGCCGATGCGGTCTGGCGCGGCAAGGCCGCTTCCGCCGCCGAGATCCGGACGTTGCCCGCGGACCTCCGCTCCGAACTTGACGAAGCATTCCGGTTCGACACGGTCGGCGATACGGACATCCGCCTCGCCGATGGCGGCCTGACCGAGAAGGCCCTCCACCGCCTGGCCGACGGCGCGCTCGTCGAATCGGTCCTCATGCACTACCCGGCCCGCGGCCGGCAGCGAGAGCGGCACACGCTGTGTATCTCGAGCCAGGCCGGCTGTGCCGTCGGCTGCCCGTTCTGCGCGACCGGCGAGCTGGGCTTCACCCGCGACCTCGAGACCGCGGAGATCGTTGACCAGGTCCGCCACGCCGCGCGCCGCCTGGCCGCCGACGGGAAGCGCCTGACCAACGTCGTCTTCATGGGGATGGGCGAGCCGCTGCTCAATCTCGACCGGGTCCTGGAGGCGGTCGACGCGCTGAACGACCCGCGGCGATTCGGACTGGGGGCGCGGCACATCACGGTTTCGACCTCCGGTGTCGTGCCCGGCATCCGGCGGCTGACGGCCCCCGGGCCGCAATTCACCCTGGCCGTCTCGCTCCACGCGGCGCGTGACGCGCTGCGCGACGTCCTCGTTCCGCTCAACCGGCGCTGGCCGATCGACGCGGTCGTCGGGGCCGCCCGCGACCACGCCCGGGCGACCGGCCGCCGGGTGAGCTACGAGGTGACGATGATCTCGGGCGTCAATGACACCGAGGTCGACGCCCTCGCGATGGCCGAGCTGCTCCGCGGCGACCACGCCCACGTCAACCTCATCCCGATGAACCCGGTTGCCCACACGCCGTGGGTCGCGAGTCCTGACGACGTCATCGAGCGCTTCGCCGCGACACTCCGCGACGCCGGCATCGCGACCACGATTCGGCGGAATCGCGGCGCTGAGATCGGCGCCGCCTGTGGCCAGCTCGCTGCGGAGCGGGCAGGGGAGCCGCCAGCTGCCGCGGTCGCCCGGCGCCGCGAACGGCTCGTCGGCGAGAGCGCTGCCGCGCTTCGTGGCGAGCGAAGCCACGAGCCGTCGCCGGTCGGGGCGGGGGAGTAGCTGTGGGCACGGGCCGGGCACGGATCGCCGTCAGCATCCTCGACGCGGATCACTCGAACATGGCCTACGGCGTCCGGCGGGCCCAGAGTGAGGGCGCCGATCGGATTCACATCGACGTCATGGACGGCCATTTCGTCCCGAACCTGACGTTCGGGCCGAAGATGGTCGCCGGTATCCGAAAGCGGACAGAGCTGCCGCTCGACGTCCACCTGATGATGACCGACCCGCTCAAATACATCGACGAGTTCCTCGAAGCGGGCTCCGACTCGGTGTCGCTCCACGTCGAGGTCAAGGCCGCCCAGATCGAGCCGACGATCGCGAAGATCCATGCCGCAGGCCGCGCAGCCGGGCTTGCCGTCAAGCCCAAGACGCCGCTGACCGCTCTCGAGCCCTACCGGAAGCTGCTCGACATCATCCTCGTGATGACCGTTGAACCGGGCTTTGGCGGCCAGTCATTCATGAAGGACGTCGCCCAGGAGAAGCTGCTCGCGGCCCGCGAGTACCTGTCGCACAAGGCCCACGGCGCCGAGATCCACGTCGATGGCGGCATCAACCGCGAGACCGCGGAGTTCGTCGGCGGGCTCGGCGTCGACGTGCTCGTCGTCGGTTCCGTGCTCTGGATCAAGGGCCGGGACATGGGCCGCGAGATCCGGCTGGTCAAGGCGCTCGCCGACGAGGGCTACCAGTACCGCCTGAACAACGGCAAGAAGCCGATCCCGCGCGACAAGATGGTCACGTTCGCGCAGCTCCCGAAACACCTTGCCTGGAAGTTCATGGCCGAGATCGAGAAGGGCGGGATCCCGGTCATCCCGCTCCGGGGATCCGGGCAGTGGAATCCGGACGGAGTCCGCGACTTCGATCTCATGGTCCCGGCCACGGTCGTCGACCTGACCGCGAAGCGACACGCGGAGGCGCGAGACAAATACGCCGCTGAGGCCGAGCTTTGGCGGGAGGAGTACGCCCGCGAGCACGGCTGGACCGATCCACCCAAGCTCTGACCGATTGTGCGGGCGCTTCTCCAACGGACCACCGGCGCGCGCGTGCGCGTGGCCGACGACGTCGTCGCCGAGATCGGGGCCGGCCTCGTCGTGCTCCTTGGGGTGGGGCCGGACGACGACGAGGCCATCGCCGATGGGCTTGCCCGGCGCGTAACGGAACTCCGGATCTTCGACGACGCGGAGGGCCGGACGAACCTCTCGCTCATCGACGTCGGCGGCGCGGGGCTAGTCGTGAGCCAGTTCACGCTGTACGCCGACACGCGCCGCGGGCGGCGTCCGGGCTTCACCGGCGCCGCGGCCCCGGAGCTCGCGGAGCGCCTCTATCTCCGGTTCGCGGCCACGCTTCGGGAGCTCGGGGTCGAGGTGGCCACGGGCCGCTTCGGGGCGGTGATGGCGGTCGAGCTGGTCAACGACGGCCCGTTCACGATCTGGCTCGACACCGCGGACCGTTGAGGCTGCGGGTGGCGCGCCGGCTCGCCACTCCTCGCCACACTTGGCCAGATATCCGCTCGGGGACTGTCAGGCTAACTTTCGGGTCCGCCGCAGCTCGATGGCCGGCAGTCTCGCGCGTGGAACGGGCCTGACCCGTCCGGGCGGCCGATCTGGAGCTCCGAACCGGCCTATTAGTCCCTGCCTGGATATCTGGCCAGAATTGAACCGGCAGAACGTTGGCGGAGGTTCTGACCCTCAAACATTGCCCGGGCCGGCCCGCCAATCGGTGTCCGCGCACGAGCTCGACCGTGCGAGCGTGCGAATCCGCTCAGAGTCGCCCGGAAGCTCCGCCAAAGTTCATGTGGCGCAACTTTGGCCAGGTTGTGGTGAGACGGAGGCGAGGACAATCGAAAACCGGCCGCCATTCGGCGACCGGTCGGTCGGAGCGTGCGAACGAACGCGCTACTTGGCGCTCTTCACCGACGTGCGCCGGCAGCGCGTGCAGACGAGCGCCTTCGTCGTCGCGCCGTTCTGGACGATGGTGAACGGCTGGAGGTTGGGCCGCATGCGGCGGTGGGCGCGGACGCGGTTCATCCCCGACGACTGGGGATTGAATCCGCCCATCGACACCTTGCCACAGATCGCGCAGGAACGGGCCATGCTGGTCCTCGGAACGTGAGTGAAAGCCTGGAGTAACAGGAACGCCCGACCTCGAAAGGCCCGAGCGGGGCGGTATGATAGCACCGTCCCCGCGGGAACTGCCACACGTCTACCGCGACACGTCTACCGCCACGACAATCGGAGGTCGCCGCCCGCGTGCCCACCGCATCGACGCCCGGTCGATCGATCGTCAGCCGCCGAGCCGTCATCGACATCGTCCGGACCGCGACTCTCGGGTCGTATGGGGTGACCGGGTTCGCCGGAGGGATCGTCGGACGCCTCCTGGAGCGGCTCGGGTTCACTCAGCCCGGCGTCCGCGTGTCGTTCGTCGATGCCACGACAAGTGAAACGACGTCCAACGCGACTGCGTCAGTCGATCATGTCTCGCTCACGATCGACCTCGACCTGACCGTGGCATACGGCGTCCCGATCGCCGAAGTCGCCCGGCAGGTCGATTCCGCAGTTCGCTACGCGCTTCGCCGCGCGCTGGGCCGCGAGGTTTCGAGGCTGACGATCCATGTCGACGGCCTCAGCTATCAACCGGGCGATCTCCCGGCGGCTCCGGTCGCTCAATCAGGCGTTCGGAGTGACGACCTCGCGGCGAGCGGCACGGACGTCGCCTGATGGTCCGCCGGGCCTGCGACGGCGAGGGGCTTCTCGCGGCATTCCGGGCGGCCGTCGCCACCCTCGAGGCCCACGTCGAGGAGATCAACAGCCTCAACGTCTACCCGGTGCCGGACGGCGATACCGGCTCGAACATGTACGCCACGGTCAAAGCCGCGCTCGACGAGGCCGAAGCTGTCACGGAGGTGACGGTCGAGCGCATCTCGGCGGCAATCGCCTTCGGGGCGCTGATGGGGGCACGCGGCAACTCCGGCGTGATCACGAGCCAGATCTTCCGCGGAATGGCCGAGGGGCTCGCCGGCAAGTCCCGGTTCAACGGCCTCGATCTAGCCCACGCCCTCTCCCGAGGCGCGAAGTCGGCCTACGGCGCGGTCGCGAAACCGGTCGAGGGCACGATCCTGACGGTCATCCGCGAATCGGCCGAGGCGGCGGTTGTTGCCGCCGAGCGGGCGAATGACATCGAGACCGTCCTCAGCACGACCGTGGAGGCGGCAGAGAAATCCGTTGCCCGCACACCGTCCCTGCTCGCGATTCTGCGCGAGGCCGGCGTCGTCGATTCGGGTGGGCAGGGCGTCTACCGGCTGTTCCAGGGCGCGCTACTCCATCTCCTCGGCCGGGCGCCGGCCGGAGCCGCAACCGGCAGGACGCGGGCCGGAGCCAAGGCGTCGGCGCTCATCGCCCACGCCGACGAGGGCTTTGGATACGAGACGATGTACCTGCTCCAGGCGAACCCGGGCAACCCGCTCGATTTCGATGCAATCCGCGACTACCTCGAGTCCATCGGCGAGTCCGTCCTGGTCGCCGGCGATGCCCGGGCGCTCAAGGTCCACGTCCACAACGAGCGGCCAGACGAGGTCATCGGCTATGGCCTGCGGCAGGGAAGCCTCAGCCGCATCAGCGTCGAGAACCTCGACAACCAGGCTCGCGACATCCGCGAAGCGCGGGCCACGGAGTTCACCGGAACCGATGCGGGCGCCGACGCGGCGCCCGACCAAGAGTCCACCGTCGACACCTCGACGAACGGCGAGTCTTCTGACACGCCGCTTCGGCCAGGCCCCGCGATCGTGGCCGTCGTTGCCGGCGATGGGCTTGCCCGCGTCTACGAGTCATTTGGGGTCGACCAGATCGTGAGCGGCGGCCAGACCGCGAACCCCAGCACCGGCGAGCTCCTCCGCGTTGCCCGCCTCGCCCGTGCCCGCGAGGTCCTGCTTCTCCCGAACAACCCGAATGTTCGGCTGGCCGCCGAACAGGCGGCGAAGGTCTGCGAGGACAAGCGGCTCGTGGTCGTGCCGACGCGCAACGCCGCCGAGGGCATCGCCGCCCTGCTCGCGCTCGACCCGACGCTCGATGCCGCCGCCAACGCCGGCCCGATGACCGAAGCGGGTCGGGGGATTCAATCGATCCAGGTGACGGAGGCGGTCCGCGACGCGACGATCGGTGGCAGGAAGGTGAAGCGCGGCCAGACCATCGCCCTCGACCCGGATGACGGCCTCGTCGCCGTCGACAGCAACGGCGACAAGGCGGTGCTCAAGGCGGTAGCTGCGTTCAAGCGGGGCTATGAGCTGATCACGCTCTACTACGGCGTCGACTCGACGCTCAGCGAGGCCGAGGACATCGCCCGGAAGATCGGCGCGGCATCGCCCGGAGCGGAGGTCGAGGTCGTCCACGGCGGTCAGCCGCATTACCGCTACCTCATCTCCGCCGAGTAGGCGCGTGGCCGGAACGACGGCGCGCCGCCCGACGAAGCCGCCCGCGCAGAAGCCCAACCCGCCCCCGACCGATCCCGCGGAGCTCCTGGATACCGACATCGCGGGGTCAGGGCTTGCGGCGGGCAACATCCTCAAGAGAGCGGGCCGGCGGCTGGGGTTCTTCACGGTCCGCGAGCTTCTATTCCACCTGCCTCGGCGCTACGACGACCTCCGCGAGATGCGGCGGCTCGGCGAGCTCTACCGGGTGGAGGAGGGGACGGTCGTCAGCGCTCGGGTGGGTGTCATCGACGTCCGCGTCGAGCCCTCGTTCCGGCGCCGCATCCAGCGGACGATCGCCGTCCTCGAGGACGAGACCGGGACGCTCGAGGCGACCTGGTTCGGACGACGCTACATCGAGCGGCGGCTCCACCCGGGCGACCGTGTCGTCGTCTCCGGCAAGCTAAAGCGGTTCGGCCGGAAGCTGACCCTCGACAACCCCGACTTCCAGCCCGAGGGTAACGACGACGAGATGCTCCACGTCGGGCGGATCGTGCCCGTCTATCGGCTCACGGCGGGCCTCACCGCGACTCGCTTGCGGGTTGCAATCCGCGATGCGCTCGACCGGGCCGGCAAGGCCTACCCGGAGTACCTGCCGCGCTCGATCCGCGACGGCGAGGAGCTCGTCGCAATCGGGAGCGCCCTCGAAGAAGCTCACTATCCGGCCTCGTTCGAGGGGCGCGACGCGGCCCTCCGCCGGCTCGCCTTCGACGAGCTGCTCGCACTCCAGCTGGGGATGGTCGGGCGACGGCGGCAGCGTGGTCGTGACGCGGCGCGGCCGATCGCCGTCGCGGATCCGCTGGACGTCGAGCTGCGTGGGACGTTGACCGGCTCGCTGTCCCGAAAGCTCGATCGGTCGGTCGAACTCACCGTGGACCAGACGACGGCGATCGAGGCGATCCGCGACGACCTGGCCCGCCCGACGCCGATGCTCAGGCTCCTCCAAGGCGACGTCGGGTCCGGCAAGACCGCGGTCGCGGCCTACGCGCTCGCGGCTGCGGCTAGGGCTGGGCTGCAGGGCGCCCTGCTCGCCCCGACTGACCTCCTCGCTCGCCAGCATCACGCCACGCTCGCATCGCTGCTCGAGGACGCGGCCGTTCCCGTCGAGCTGCTCACCGGATCGCTGACCGCGGCGGCGAGCCGCAACACGCTCGAGCTCATCGCGTCCGGGATGGCGCCCGTCGTCGTGGGCACCCACGCCCTGATCCAGGAGCGTGTCCGGTTCGCCGGGCTGGGCGTCGTCGTCATCGACGAGCAGCACCGCTTCGGCGTCGAGCAACGCGGGCAGCTCGAAGCAAAGGCCGGCGGTCACGCCCCGCATGTCCTGCTGATGACGGCGACCCCGATCCCGCGGACGCTGGGCCAGGTCCTCTACGCCGACCTCGACGTTTCCGACCTGCGGACGCCTCCGGAGGGTCGCATCCCGATCCGGACGGGGATCCGCCATCCCGACTCCATCGGCCCCGTCTGGGACCGGGTCAGGGCGGAGGCGGCGGGCGGTCATCGGACGTTCGTGGTCGTGCCGCTGATCGACGAGGCGGACGCTCCGGCGGACGATGTCGCGCCGACGATCTTCGATTCGTCCGCCCCGGCCGCGGAGGCAGAGGCCGTTCGGCTTCGAGAGTTGCTCGCCCCCCTCCGCGTCGGGATGGTCCACGGCCGGCTGAAGGCGGCCGATCGCGACGCGGAGATGGCTCGGTTCCGCGACGGTGAGCTCGACGTCCTCGTCGGGACGACCGTCGTTGAGGTCGGCGTCGACGTCCAGGAGGCCACGATGATGATCATCGAGGGCGCCGATCGGTTCGGGCTGGCCCAGCTCCACCAGCTTCGCGGCCGGGTCGGCCGGGGGACCGTCGAGTCGTTCTGCGTCCTCGTCTCGGACTCGACCGACGAGACCGCCCAGGCCCGGCTCAAGGCCGTCACGGAGATTCGCGACGGGTTCGAACTTGCCGAACGAGACTTCGAGCTCCGGCGGGAGGGCGATGTCCTCGGACTCGCCCAGTCGGGGCTGCCGCGGTTGCGGGTCGCCTCGCTCCAGGACAAGACCCACGTAGTGCTCGCGCGCCGCGCCCGCGAGCACGCCGAAGCGCTCCTCGACGAGGCCGGCGGCCTTCCCGCGACCGAGGCGGCGCTCGCCCGCGAGCTCCAGCACGGCTGGCTCGAGCGGGTCTGGGCGGGCGATCCGGCCAGCGGCGCCTGAGTCCCGATTGACGTCGATCGCGCTCGGTCTGCGCGCCAATGCCGGCCAGTTCGCCCTGCTCGTCGGCGTCCAGGCGCTTGTCGGCGCGATGGTCGGCCAGGAGCGGACCGTGTTACCGCTCATGGCGACCCAGATCTTCGGGCTTTCTGGGGTCGCGTCGGTCCTCACGTTCCTCGTCGCGTTCGGCGTCACGAAGGCGCTGACCAACCTCGCCGCGGGGCTACTCGCGGATCGTTACGGGCGACGGCCGGTGCTGCTGGCCGGCTGGCTTGCGGGAGTGCCTGTGCCGCTGATCCTCATCTGGGCGCCGAGCTGGGAGTGGGTCGTCGCGGCGAACGTCCTCCTTGGCGTCAACCAGGGTCTGACGTGGTCCGTCGCGGTCATGATGAAAGTCGATCTCGTCGGGCCCCGCCGGCGCGGGCTCGCCCTCGGCCTGAACGAGGCGGCCGGCTACAGCGCGGTGGCAGTAACGGCACTCGTGACCGGATTCATCGCGGATCGCGCCGGCCTCCGACCCGCGCCGTTCCTGTTCGGGCTTGCCGTCGCTGTCGCGGGCCTGCTGCTATCGGCCTTCGCCATTCGCGAGACCCGGGATCACGTGAGCCACGAGCACGGGCTCGTCGAACGGTCGGCCAGGCCGTCGTGGCGGACGGTCATCCTGCGGACGAGCCTGCTGGATCGATCGCTGTCCGCCGCCAGCCAGGCGGGCCTCGTAAACAACCTCAACGACGGGATGGCATGGGGCCTGCTGCCGCTGTACTACGCGGCGGCCGGCCTGTCTCTCTCCGAGATCGCCGCGCTCGCTGCCGCCTACCCGCTGACGTGGGGAACGTCTCAGCTCGCCACTGGCGCGCTGTCGGACCGGATCGGGCGAAAGGGGCTGATCGTCGGTGGGCTGCTCCTCCAAGGCGTGGCCATCGCTGCCATCGCCGCGACATCTGGCTTTTGGCCCTGGTTTGCCGCGTGCGTTGCACTCGGGCTGGGGACAGGAATGGTCTACCCGACGCTCCTTGCCGCGGTCGCCGACGTCGCCGATCCGTCCTGGCGCGGTTCGGCGCTCGGCGTCTACCGAATGTGGCGCGATCTCGGCTTCGCGGCGGGGGCGATCCTCGTCGGCGTCATCGCGGACCGGGCGGGTATGGGCACGGCGATCGCGGCGGTGGCAGCGATCACCGCCGCGTCGGGGGTCGTGGTGGCCGTGCGAATGCGTGAGACCCATCCGCGTCTTCGACCCTCGCCCGAGACTAGGATTCCGGCGTGACTGATGCGGGTCGGGTGATCGCCGGATCGGCGAAGGGAGTCCGGCTCCGTGCGCCGGGGGAGGGGACACGTCCACTCGCCGATCGGGTCAAGCAGACGCTCTTCGCGATCCTCGAGCCTGACCTGGAAGGCGCGCGGGTACTGGATCTGTTCGCGGGCAGCGGCGCCGGGGGGATCGAGGCGCTGTCGCGCGGAGCGGCGTCGGCGACCTTCGTGGAGAAGGACCAGGGTGCCGCGTCAGTCATCGACGCGAATCTTCGGGCGACCGGGCTCGCCGGCGAGGCCGCCGCGATCATCCGCTGGGACGTCGTCCGGTGGCTCGCCGAGCCAAACGTCGGCGAGCAATTCGATGTCGTCCTGGTCGACCCGCCGTACGCAGAGATCGAGCTGCTGGCCCGAGTCCTGGCGCTCCTCGGTCAGCCCGACGCCCCACTCGCGCCCGGTGCCCGTGTCGTCGCCAAGCACTTCTGGCGAGACCGCCCGCCCGACCGGATCGGGCTGCTAGCATCCGAGCGCGACCGGCGGTTCGGAGAAACGGCCCTGACCTTCTACCGGCGCGAGGAGGAGCGATGAGCGTCGCGGTCTATCCCGGCTCCTTCGACCCGATCACGAACGGCCACCTCGACGTCATCGGCCGGGCAGCTCTCGCGTTCGACAAGGTCGTCGTCGGCGTTCTCGCCAACCCCCGCAAGCGGGCGCTGCTCTCGGTCGAGGAGCGGGTCCGCATCATCCGCGACGCACTCCGCGAGACGGGCGCGCCAACGGACCGGATCGAGGTCCAGTCGTTCGACGGGCTGACGGTCGAGTTCTGCCATGCGGTCGGGGCCGAGTTCATAGTCCGCGGCCTCCGCGCGATCAGCGACTTCGAGTCCGAGATGCAGCTCGCCCACAACAACCGCAAGCTCGCCGGCGACGTCGACACCGTGTTCTTCATGACCGCCCTCGAGCACGGCTACGTGTCATCGAGCCTTGTAAAGGAGATCGCGACGTTTGACGGCGACGTCTCCGCGATGATCCCGACCGCGGCGGTGGGGCCGTTGATGCGGGCGCTGGCCGCTCGCGGCAGCTAGCTCGCCCGCAGTCAGCCCGGGCCTGACGCTCTGGTTCGCCCCAGGTGCCAATCTTCGAAGATTGCTCCCGAGCGACGCCTAGCCGACGCCGTCCGTCGACGTTTGGCCCGGCGCACGAGCCAATCATCGACTGAGCCGCTCGAATCCGCGTGCGGACGGCACTCCGGCCGACCTTTGGCACGCCCGACGGTCCAAACCGGTGCGCTTGATCGGCCTCCACCACTATTTGACCCGCGCCGCGAACCACGAGGCGGTCCGCCGCGGGTCGTCCGCCATGCGATAATCGCCGCCTACGATCAGTCGACCCGAGCCGACTGCCACCGGAGGCCACTCCGATCGACATCATTTTCCTCGTCGAGCGCCTCGAGTCGATCATCGCGAACGGCCGCCGGCTGCCCCTGACGAACAACGTCGTCATCGACCAGGCGGCCGCCCTCGGGCTCATCGACGAGCTGCGGGTCGCCGTCCCCGAGGAGGTTCGCGCGGCGAAGCGGATCAATTCCGAGGGCGAGCGGATCATCGAGAAGGCCCAGGAAGAGGCGGAGCGGATCGTCGCCCGTGCCCAGGAGCAGGCCGCGTTCCTAATCGACGAGCGCGGCCTGACCCAGCAGGCCGAGGCCGAGAGCCGCCGGATCATCGGCGAGTCGCAGGACGAGGCAGAAGAGGTCCGCCGCGGCGCCGACGAATATGCGGTCAGCGTTCTCGTCGGGCTCGAGGGCGAGGTCGTTAAGACCCTCCAGAGCATCAAGAAGGGCATCTCCCTCCTCGACGAGCGACGAGCCGAGATCCCACCCGACCAGAGCGACGGGACCGGCATGCCGGACGGCGGAGGCTGGCTGGCCTCAGCCGAAGAATTCGACGACGATGCCGAGGAGGACGCCTCGCTGCCGGTGCAGCGATGACGTCGAAAGGCTCGGTCGGCGAGCCGCTCACATGGAACGTCGCAGGGCTACTCGGCGACGAAGCCGGCGCCACCCGCGACTACCAGGTCGCCGGCGTCACCATCGATCTCGGCGACGACCTCCGCCTGGCCGACCCGATCGAGGGTCATGTCCGCCTAGCCCGGACGAACCGCGGCCTGCTGGTCATCGCCGACCTGACGACGAGCCTCCAGGCCCAATGCAGTCGATGCGTCCGCGACATCGAGGTCCCGATCGAGATCTTCATCGAGGAGGAGGCTTTGCCGTCGCTCGACCTCCACACCGGCCGGCCGATCAGGCCCGAAGCCGGCGAGGACGACCTGCTCCGCCTGAGCGACCACCATGAGCTGGACCTCGAGACTCACGTCCGCGAGGCGATTCTCCTCGCCGAGCCGATCGCCCCGCTCTGCCGCCCGGACTGCCCAGGGCTATGCCTCGTCTGCGGCGAGCGCCTCGACGAGGGCACCCACGACCACCCGGCGGACGACATCGATCCGCGCCTCGAGGCGCTCAAGGCGTTCAAGGCCGACGAGGGCTGAGGCTGGCACGCTGCGACCCGGCGCGGTACACTCCGCGATCGGCCCCGCTGACAACATGGGGCGTCTCGGTGCGTCCGACGAGCGACCGCCGACCTCAGACTGACCCCATCTAAGGAGACCGCACACCGTGGGTGTTCCGAAGCGACGCGTCTCGCATGCCAGAAAGGGCGAGCGCCGCGCCCACCTCGCACTGAGCGTGCCGAAGCTCGTCGAGTGCGACCACTGCCACGAGCCGAAGCTGCCCCACCACGTCTGCCCGAACTGCGGCTGGTACCAGGGCCGCCTGGCGATCGAGCCCAAGCAGTCGACGAACGAGTCCGCCACCTGACCGTGGTCGACCAGATCGGCCACACCGCGCGAGGTGACGGCGGACGAGACCGGCGCGGCGTTTCGATCGCCGTCGACGCGATGGGCGGCGATCATGGACCGACCGAGATCGTCCCAGGGGCCCTCGACCATGCCCGCGCCCACCCCGAGGACAGGGTCCTCCTCGTAGGTGACGAAGCGACGATCCGTTCGGTCGCCGGCACCCTGCCTCCGAACATCGAGATCGTCCACGCGTCCGAAGTCGTCGGGATGGACGAGCATCCGGCGAAGGCCCTCCGCGAGAAGAAGGACTCCACGATCATCATCGCGACAGACCTCGTGAAGCGCGGCCGCGCAGACGCCCTGGTGACGGCCGGGCACACCGGCGCCGGGATGGCAGCCGCGGTGCTCCGGCTCGGACGCCTGCCGGGCGTCGATCGCCCGGCCCTCGCCGTGCAGATGACGACCGACGGCGGCCCCGTCGTCCTGCTGGACATCGGCGCGAATCCGGACTCGACGCCCGAGAACCTGGCCCAGTACGCCCGGATGGGCGCGATCTTCGCCGACCGCGTCCTCGGCGTCGCCGATCCCGCCGTTGCCCTGCTCTCGATCGGCGAGGAGAAAGGCAAGGGCGATGCCCGAATCCAGCGGGCGACCGAGCTGATCGATGAGACGAACATGCGGTTCGTCGGGAATGTCGAGGGCAAGGACATCGTCAAGCACATGGCCGACGTCATCGTCTGCGACGCCGTCCTTGGCAACGTGGTCATCAAGTTCTTTGAGGGCCTGTCCGGCTACATCTTCGACCTGTTCCGGGCTGAGTTCCGCGGCTCGCTTCGCGGCCGCCTCGCGTACCTGCTGCTCAAGCCGGGCGTCGGGCGGATCCGCGGGGCGTTCGACTACGAGCGGGCCGGCGGGTCGCCGCTACTCGGGGTACGCGGGACCGTGATCATCACCCACGGCCGGGCGCGCCGGCGGATGATCGGCTACGGGATCGCGGTCGCGGCGACGATGGCGCGAACGCGCGTGCCGGAGCTCATCGGCCAGGCCTTCGCGGCAGAGGCGGGCAGGACGCCGGCGCCCGATACGGACGAGGGCGCGACTGACGCGGGCGCCGACACGACCGACACGGGCGACGACGCAGCCGCCACCGCCGCGACCGCGGCGGCAGACGCACTCGATCCCTCACCACAGCCGGCGCCGCTGGAGTCGGCGCCGTGAGCGGCCCGGACCTGACCGTAGGCCGAGGGGTCATCGCCGAGATGGTCCGGCTTGCCGCTTTCGAGGTCCCTGGAGTCAGCCGCGTCGGCCGGGGGGGTCCGCCGTGGCGGGCGTTCTTCGCCGGACCGGGCGTCACCGCGCGGGCGTCGGACGATGGCGTGCGGATCCGCGTCTGGATCGTCGCCCGGCCCGGCCACGCCCTCGTGCCCCTCACCCGACAGGTCCGCTCCGCCGTTACCGCGACGGTCGAGCGGCTCCTCGGCCTGCGGCTCGACTCGGTGACCGTCACGGTCGACGGTGTCGGAGGCTGAGAAGCGCTCTGATCAGATCAGGGCCTTCCGGACCGGGCGGCGCCTGGCGCTCGCGGCGATCTTCGAGGCGGAGTTCGGTCAGCGGACGCCGGACGCGATCCTGGAGCGCCATTTGGCCGAGACCGAGGGCAGCCCCGCGGCCGCGTCCCTGGCCCGCTCGCTCGTCGCCGCCGTCGTCGCCCATCGCGACACGATCGACGTCACGATCGAGCGCGTCGCGCCCCAATATCCCGTCGTGACGCTGGCCCGGATGGACCGCGCGCTGCTCCGTACGGCCATTGGTGAGGTGCTACACTCGCCGACGCCGGCCCGGGTGGCGATCGCCGAATGGGTCGAGTTGGCACGGATCTACAGTGGAGACCCGATGCGACGCCTCATGAACGGCGTGCTCGGGAGCATCGCAGCCGGATCGAACGGCCCGTAGCCGTCGGCAACCCCCACTCCGAGGAGGGAGTCAGTTGGCCACCACGTACGAGCGCCTCAAGAAGATCGTCGTCGAGCAGCTCGGCGTCGAGGAGGACGAGGTGAAGCCCGAGGCCTCGTTCGTCGACGACCTGAATGCGGACTCGCTCGATCTCGTGGAGCTCATCATGAGCCTCGAGGAGGAGTTCGGGACCGAGATCTCCGACGAGGACGCCGAGAAGATCCGGACGGTCGGCGACGCCGTCGACTACATCGAAGAGCGCTCGACCTAGCGCTGCCTCCGGCGGCAACGGCGACGGGAGCGGTGCGCGCAGCGGCCGCACTCGCGGAGCGCCTCGGCCTTCCCGTCCGCGACCTCGATCTCCTCGAGCAGGCACTCGTCCACAGCAGCTGGCTCCACGAACACCGCGACGCGGCCCGCGGTCACAACGAGCGCCTCGAGTTCCTCGGCGACGTCGTCATCAACCTCGCGATCTCGGACGCCCTGTTCGACGCGTACCCGACCGATGACGAGGGCCTGCTTTCGACTCGGCGCGCCTCGATCGTCAGCGCGACCGGCCTGGCGCGCCTGGCTCACCGGATCGATCTCGGGCCGCTGCTCAAGCTCGGCGAGGGCGAGGCCCAGCGCGGCGGCCGCCGACGCCCGTCGCTGCTCGCTTCGGCCTTCGAGGCGGTCGCCGGAGCCGTGTACCTCGATCTCGGCTGGGAGGTCGCGCGGACCTGGTTGACGACGCTCGCGGGCCCGGAGCTGGCGAACGATTCGCCCAGCCTTCTCCTCAAGAGCCCGAAGAGTCGGCTGCAGGAGTACACACAACGCCGGACCGGCGGCAGACCCGATTACCGGATCGTCGACGCGACGGGGCCGGACCACGACAAGGTTTTCCGGATCGAGGTCTGGATCGAGGATCGCCGGCTCGGAGTCGGCGAGGGTCCGTCCCGGCGGACCGCCGAGACTGCCGCCGCCGCACAGGCCCTTGAGGCGATCCGGAGCGAGCGGGCGGCGAGCGCGAGCGCCGTCGCGGAAGCCGCGCGATGACCGCCCCGGCCCGCCTCCTTGCCCTCCGCCTCCAGGGCTTCAAGTCGTTCGCCGAACGGACGATCGTCGAATTCGGTGGAGGGATCAGCGCGGTCGTCGGACCCAACGGCTCGGGCAAGAGCAATCTCGCCGACGCCCTCCGCTGGTCGCTCGGCGAACAGGGGCGGGCGCTTCGGAGCCGCAAATCAGAGGACGTGATCTTCGCCGGCTCCGACAAGCGAGCGGCGCTCGGCATGGCCGACGTGACCCTCGTGCTCGACAACGCGGATGGGCTGCTTCCCGTCGATTACAGCGTCCTCGAGCTCGGCCGCCGGCTCTACCGGTCGGGCGAGAACGACTACCTGCTCAACAAGCAGCGCGTCCGCCTTCGCGATCTCGTCGACCTGCTAGACGCGGCCCACCTTGCGGACAACGCGTTCCTGTTCATCGGCCAGGGGATGGTCGACCAGGCCCTCGCGCTTCGACCAGAGGAGCGGCGGCCGCTGTTCGAGGAGGTCGCCGGCGTCCGACGACACGAGCGACGCCGGCGCAAGGCCGAGGATCAGCTCGCCGAGTCCGAGACCAACCTGGCCCGGGTCGAAGACATCCTCGCCGAGCTCCGGCCGCAGGCCCGTCGGCTCGCGGCCCAGGCCGAGCAGCAGGCCACCCGACTGACCGCGGGCGAGGAGCTCGCCGACGCGCTCATCCTGGCCGCGCACTCCCGCTGGTACGAGGCCTCGGGCCGGGCATCCGAGACGGGAATCCAGCGGGACCGCGAGCGCGCTGAGGCCGATCGGGCGATGGCCGCGCTGCAGGCTGCCGAGGAGGCCGCCGCCGGCGTCGCCGCCGAGCTGACCGAGCGGGCGGAGGCGGAGCGGGAGCGCCGCGAGGCCCATGATGCGGCGAGGGCGCTATTGACGAACCTCCAGCTTCGGGCCGCGCGACTGGCCGGCGACCTCGAGGCGATCGAGCGAGACCGGGCGCGACTGGCCGAAGAGCGCGCGGCGGCCGAATCGGACCTGGCGGTCCAGCGCCGGGCGCTGGCTCAGCCCCTGCCGCCGCGACAGGTCGACCTCGAGGTCTCCATTGCGGAGGCCGAGCGGGCTCTGAGCGAGGCGCTCGGCGAGCTCGGGGCGTTGCGGGCGGCGAGCCAGGCGCAGGGCGAGGACGCGGCCGCGTTTCGTCGGGCGGAAGCGGCCCGCCACGCAGAGGCGGAGACGGCCCGGCGGCGACTCGCCGATGCCGAGCGCCGCGCCGCGACGGAGGCCGACGCTTCCTCCACCACGGCGAGCCGCCGGGCTGAGCTGGACGCGGGTGTAGCCGCGGCCAGTGCCGCGCTCGAAGGGGCGGCCGATGCTGAGCGACGAGCCGGCGAGGCCCGCGAAGCCGCGAGGGCCGGCGCTGACGAGGCTGAGGCGGCCCGGCAGGCGGCCCAGGAGCGTGCGGCAACCCTTGGCTCGGCGCTCGCGGCGCAGCGCGGCAGGCTCGCGGCGATGGCGGCACGGCTCGGGGAGGAAGAGTCCCGAGGAATCGCGAAGGCAGCCAAGCGGCGCGGCGGGCGACGGCTGGACGAGGAGCTCGTCGTGGAGCCGGGGCTGCGCGCCGCGGTCGAGGCCGCGCTGGACGAAGCGGCGCGGGCCTACCTCGTGACGCGTGAAGTGGTTGGGGATTTGGCCTCGGAGCGAGGGATGCTGGTCGTCGCGGACCGGGCGGCAACGACCGCTGCGGTCGGAGGGTCGGGAGAACGCCGCTTCCTCGACCGAATGGCGGACCTGGGCGGCACGCCGCTCGCCGATGCCGTGCGGCGCGATCCGACCGGCGCGGTGACGCGGCTCCTCGTTCGGGCCGTCGCCATGCCGGATCTGGAGGCCGCGCTTGCGCTCCAGCCCCTGCTCCCGGCGGGCTGGGTGGCCGTCGTTCGCGACGGCTCCGCGGTCGTCGGCGAGTTAGCGGTCCGGTTCGGCCGCGGCGATGCGCCGCTCGAACGCCGCGCCGAGGCGGAGCGGCTCCGCGGAGAGGTGGATCGCCTGGAGGCGGAAGCGGCGACGGCCGTCGAGGCGTCCGTTGCTGCCACGGCGGCCGCGGCCGGTTCTCGCGCTGCCCTCGAGGCCGCTCGCGCGGACGAGTCGCGGGCCGCCGGCCAGCGTCGCGTTGCCGAGGAGGCCGAGCGACTCGCTGCCAGGACGCTCGAGGCTCTCGTACGCGAGGCGGGCTGGCAAGAAGCGCAGGCTCAGCGGCTGACCGCCGAGGTTGCCCGCCTGCGCGAGGCGGTCGCCATGGACGAGGCCGCGGCCACCGAACGCGAAACGGGCACCGACGCCCACGCGGCCACCGACGACGGGGCAGCGATCGCCAGCTGGGAGGCTCGCGTCACGGAGCTGCGGGCCGTCCGCGACCGGCTGGCGGCGGAGCAGGCAACGTTCGAGGCGGCCCACCGGGAGGCGGAAGCTCGACGCGCTCGTGCCGAGGCGACAGCGACGATGGACGAGGAACGCATCGCGCGTGCAGAGCGCGAGTCGGCAGCACTCGGCGAACGGATGCGATCGCTGGTCACGGAACGCGAGGTGCTTGGATCGGAGCTCGCAGTCGCCACGGAGCGTGAAACGGCGGCAGCGTCGGCCCTGGCGGAGCTGCGCGCGGCTGACGCGGCCTCACGGGATCGCCTGGCTTCCTCCGAGCGGGATGCAGCGGCTGCCCGCGAGCGCCTGCGTTTGGCCGACGATCGCCTCCGGGCAGCCGATCGAGCCGACCTCGAGGCTCGCCTCGGCCGCGATTCGCTCCGGGAGCAGCTCCTGGTTGAGCTGGCCGGCCTGGGCGAGCTCGGGCTGCGCCGCCTTCGGGCGGAGGGCGCATCGGATGACCAGGCCGCACCGTCGGCAGCCGCCGACTCGGGCGACGACGAAGCGGCGGCGCTCGAATCGGCGCTTTCGTCGGTCGCGGATCGGTGGGCCGCGGTCGCGCCGGCCTCGGAGGCACCGACCTCCGCACGCTTGGCCACGCTCCGCCGTCGCTACCACGAGCTAGGTGCGGCCAATCCCTTCGCCGTCGACGAGTACGCCGAGCTGAAGACCCGGCTCGAGACGCTCGAGGGCCAGGGGGCCGACCTCCGCGCGGCGATCGACCGCACACGCGAGCTGATCACCGAGCTAAACACGATGATCGCCGACCAGTTTGCCTCGACGTTCCATGCCCTCGAGTCCGCGTTCGACCGGCGTTTCCAGCAGCTGTTCGGCGGCGGCTACGCCCATCTGCTGCTGACCGACCCGGGCGACCTGTCGGGGACCGGGATCGAGATCGTCGCCCGCCCACCCGGCAAGAAACAGCAGGCCCTCGCGATGCTCTCGGGCGGCGAGCGTGCCCTGACCGCGGTCGCCCTCCTGTTCGCGATGCTCGAGGTTCGACCGGTCCCGTTCTGCGTCCTCGACGAGGTCGACGCGGCCCTCGACGAGGCGAACGTCGATCGGTTCACGACGGCGCTCCGGGAGCTCGCCGCTCGCACCCAGTTCATCGTCATCACCCACAACCGGGGCACGATCGAGGCGGCCGACGCGCTCTACGGGGTGACGGTCGGCGACGATTCGGTCAGTCGGGTCATCAGCCTCCGACTCGATGAGGCGCAGGCGATCGCCGAGGGCCATCGCGACGGGTCGATGGCCGGCGTTTCCTGATGTTCTGGCGACGGAAGAAGGACGACGAGGCGGCCGATACGCCGCTGCCCGTGATCGACCTCGAGGCGCCCGAGCCGGACCCGGCTGACTTCGACCTCGAGCCGGCCGAGACGGGTCCGCTGGCAGCCGATGTGCCGGCACCCGAGCCTCTCGCACCCGAGCCGCCGGCACCCGAGCCGCCGGCACCGGCCCCGCTTCCGCCCGGCGCGCTGTGGGCGCCGGTTCCGCCGCTGGCGGTCGAGGCGCCGGGTGACCTCGGAGCGGGCCTGGCCAAGACGCGCGGTGGCTTCGTCTCGCGGCTTCGCGGGCTCCTTGGCGGTGAGGTCGACGAGGCGGCGTGGGAAGGCGTCGAGGAGACGCTCATCGCCGGGGACGTCGGCGCGATGCTTGCGATGGAAGTCGTCGATCGGGCGCGCCGCCGCCGCGAGCCCGGGGGCGCCGAGGCCGCGGTCCGTGCCGAACTCGCGGCGCTTCTGGTTGCCCGCGACGATGCTTGGTCGCCGCAGGCATCCGTCGAGGGCGGTCCAGCCATCGTCCTCGTCGTCGGCGTCAACGGAACCGGCAAGACGACGACGATCGGCAAGCTCGCAGCCCGCTACTCCGCTGAGGATCGTCGGGTGCTCCTCGCCGCGGCCGACACGTTCCGCGCGGCAGCGATCGATCAGCTCCGGATCTGGGCGGAGCGGGCCGGCGTGCCGGTCGTCGCCCATGCCCCGCACGCGGACCCCGGTGCCGTTGTGTACGACGCAATCGACGCCGCCGTTGCGCGTGGCGCCGATCTCGTGATCGCCGACACCGCCGGCCGGCTCCACACGAAGTCGAACCTCATGGACGAGCTCACGAAGATCCACCGGGTCATCGACAAGCGGCTGCCTGGCGCCGTACCCGAGACGATCTTCGTCCTCGATGCCACGACCGGCCAGAACGGCCTCGCTCAGGCGAAGGCCTTCCACGAGGCAGTCGGGCTGACGGGCATCGTCCTCACGAAGCTCGACTCGACCGCCAAGGGCGGGATCGTGTTCGCGATCGAGCACGACCTCGGCGTTCCCGTCCGGTTCGTAGGGGTGGGGGAGAAGGCCGGCGATCTGCTTCCGTTCGACCCAGAGGCGTTCGTGGCCGCCCTGTTCGGCTAGCCGGACGACCGCCTATCGATTGACCTCGCCTTTCACGAGTCATAGCGTTTGACACCCGCCGAACGCGGCAAGAGGCAAGACTTGAACGGATTCGCGCTCCCTGCATCGCGCGGCTCGATGCGGACCCTCCGAGCGAATTCAAGCTCGGTTTTAGCAATCGTCCTTCTCGTGGCGGGCGCGTGTAGCCCGGGCCCGCTGCCGACCATTTCGCCCAGCGGATCGCCGCAGTCGGTTGGTCCCACCGATCCCAGACCTTCTGCGTCGACCGACGATTGGGAGGCGCTCCGGCGCCCCCTGACCTTGGATCGATTGGCGCCGGGGACGGCCTGTCCCGTCAGTCCGGCAACGTCCATTTCATCGACAATCACCGACGTCCAAGGAGATGGCCCCGTCTATGCCGCCGACGGAGGTGGCATCGAACTCCGCGAAGCGGCGCGCAACAGGAACGGGCTCTACGACATCAGGATCCTGTGGGTCTCAACGGCGGATTACGCTGGCCCAGTACTCGTCCGGGGGCAGCGGGTCGACGCCGACGGGGCGATGACCTTCCTATCGAGCGGCGCAGAGCTCCGGCTCCCCCGAGAGAGTGACATCGGCTGGGCCGGGAAGCCCATTGGCTGGCGCGGCTGGCCATCGCGCGTGCTGTTGCCTGATCCAGGCTGTTATGCCTGGCAGATCGATGGCGAGTCGTTTACCGACGTGATCTGGGTCCTAGCGTCAACCGCGCCCGCCTGAGGCGAAGCGGGCCCTGCAGCCGCGCGGTCGGCCGACCGCCGATGTTCACTCGCTCAGCGGCACGTCGGCGCCGGCGATCACCGCCGCGGCCGGCCTGGGGAGCCCCGGCGGCAGGTCGTGCATCCGCCGGATCCGTGAGAACCACAGGATCGCGATCGCGACTGGACCACCGAGCGCCGCGACGACGAGCGCGGCCCGGACGCCGATGAGCTCCGCGACGACCCCGCCGATCACTGTTCCGAGGAGCATCGCCGCCATCGCGAGTGTATGGAACGTCGCACCGACCCGGCCGAGTGAAGAAGCGGGCGACACCGAGCCGCCGAACGGCCCGACCCGCGAACGTCGCGCCGGCGAGGGAGCTGAGGCCGCCGATGGCGGCGATCAGGCCGATGACGCCGGGCTCGAACCCGATCTCCGTCGCGAAGACGAGGTAGACCGCGCCGAAGACGCCCCAAAAACCGGCGACCGCGGCGTCGGCGAGGGCAAGCGGCCGGAGAATCGGGTCGCGGAGCGTCAGCCGCAGGCCCTCGCGGATCTCGTTCACGACGCTGGGCCGCCGGTCCGCGACTCGCGGCGGGGGTTCGGCGGCGCGGATGCCGCCCAATAGCACGGCTGAGACGAGGAACGAGACCGCGTCTACCGCAATGGCGATCGGGGCGGTCGGGATCTGGATGAGCCAGCCGCCGACGCCGAACCCGACGAACTCCGCGGCCGAGCTGCTGCCGGTCAGCGTTGCGTTCGCCTCGACGAGCCGCTCTCGACCGATGACCGTGGGTAGGAAGGCCCGATCGGCCGTGTCGAAGAACGTCGTCAGGATTGCCGCACCGAACGCGACGATCACGAGCTGGGCGAGCGTCAGTGCTCCGAAGGCGAAGGCGCCCGGGATGGTGGCCAGCAGAAGGGCCCGGCCGAGGTCCGCCCAGACCAGGATCGGGCGGCGCCGGAGCCGGTCGACCCAAGCGCCCGCGACCAGCCCAATAGCCAGCCCTGCAACGAGCTCAGCGGAGCGCAGGATCGCGATATCGCCGGCGCCCGCGCCGAGGACGAGGATCGCCGCGAACGGCAGCGCGGTCCGCGTCACGAACGAGCCCAGCATCGACGCCGTCGTGGCTGCCCACAAGCGCATGAAGTCGGGCTCGCGCCAGACGCTCGGGATCTGGGGCATCGGCGGATCATAGCGAGAGCCGCCCGCCGATGGTCCTGATCGCGCTCCCGGAGGTCATCGGCTACACTGCCCACGCCTCGGCGCGTCAGAACCCGCGCGCCACCCGGCTGCGATGCGTCCCTCGGGCGTGGAACGGCCGGCCCACTTCCGGAACGGAGCCGTACCCGAACTTTGTTCGACAGCCTGAGCGACCGCCTTCGCAAGACCCTCGCCGACCTGACCGGCCGCGGCCGCGTCAGCGAGGCGGACGTGGATACGGCGCTGCGCGAGATCCGGCTCAGCCTGCTCGAAGCCGACGTCAACTTCAAGGTCGTCAAGGACTTCATCGGCCGGGTCCGCGAGCGGGCGGTCGGTGCGGAGATTCTCCAGAGCCTGACGGCCGGCCAGCAGGTCGTGAAGATCGTCAACGACGAGCTCGTGACGCTGCTCGGCGGCGGCGATCGGACGTTCCACCTCCAAGGCAACCCCGCCGTGATCGGGCTGGTCGGCCTCCAGGGCTCGGGCAAGACGACGTCGGCCGCGAAGCTCGCCCGGTACCTCGTGAAGCAAGGCCGCCGGCCGCTCCTCGTCGCCGCCGACCCGTACCGCCCGGCCGCGGCCGATCAGCTCGAGACACTCGGCAAGTCGATCGACATTCCGGTCCATCGCGCGGCCGTCGGCACCTCCGTCGTCGACATCGCCCGCGGCGGCCTCGATGCCGCCCGCCGCCTCGTTCGCGACGTCGTCATCCTCGACACGGCCGGTCGCCTGACGATCGACGAGGAGCTCATGGCCGAGATCTCCGCGGTCACGGCCGCGGTGAAACCGGTCGAGACGCTGCTCGTCGTCGACGCAATGACCGGCCAGGAAGCTGTCACCGTCGCCCAGGCGTTCAAGGACGCCGTGCCGCTGACCGGCCTGATCCTCACGAAGATCGACGGCGACGCCCGGGGCGGCGCGGCTCTCTCGATCAGCGCGGTGACCGGCCTCGCGGTCAAGTTCATGGGGACCGGCGAGAAGACCGACGCGCTCGAGGTCTTCCACCCCGACCGCCTGGCGGGCCGAATCCTCGGGATGGGCGACGTCGTGACCCTCGTCGAGCGGGCCCAGGAAGTCGTCGACGAGAAACAGGCGGCCAAGATGGAGGAGAAGCTGCGCAAGGCGCAGTTCACCCTCGAGGACTTCCTCGAACAGATCCAGCAGGTCCAGAAGATGGGACCGGTGGGCAGCCTCGTGTCGATGATCCCCGGGATGGGCGGCATGGCGAAGGACGCCCAGGAGGCCGTCGACCGTGGCGATCTCAAGCGGGTAGAGGCGATCATCCGCTCGATGACGCCGCGCGAGCGGCGTGACCCGAGCGTCATCAACGGTTCTCGCCGCCGACGGATCGCCGCCGGCTCCGGGACCGGCACGACCGACATCAATCGGCTGATCAAGCAGCACGCCGAGATCCAGAAACTCATGAAACAGCTCGCCGGGGGCGGGCGCCGGGCCGCGGCAATGGCCGCGCTCTCGGGTCGGCGATAGCGAGGGGAGACGCACCATGACCTACCAGCCGAATTCGGGCACGAACCCCGGTGAGGGCGCATCCGACTCGCCCCAGGTTCAGCCCGACGCGGCCGCGGCCGAGCCGCCTCGTTCTGACGCCGCCCCCGAGCCGCCCACCCCGCCGTACGAGCCGGCCGACGCCGGATCGAACGCCGCGGCGCAGACGGTTGCCCGCGACACCGGAACGTTCGGTGGCGAGGCGCCGGCTGGACCACGATCGAACGGCATCCGCTGGGCGATCGCCCTCGGCGGCGTGGCCGTCGTCATCGCGGCAACCATCGCGATCCTCGCCCTCGCGAGCGGCCGACCCAGTCCGTCGATCGCGGTCGGCTACATGCCAACAAGCACGATCCAGTACGCCGAGTACCGCCTCGACCTGCCGGGCGACCAGCGCGCGAAGATGGCCGGCTTCCTCTCGAAGTTCCCCGGCTTCGACGATCAGACGATCGTCCAGACGAAGCTCTACGAGGTCTTCGATCGGATCGTCATGCTCGCTTCGAGCAACGAACAGAGCTACACGGCCGATATCGATCCATGGTTCGGCGGGCAGATCGCGATGGGATCCGGCTTGGGCGGCCAGTCCGCAGTCGGCGCGACGCTCTTCGGACAGGCGATGATGCCATTCGGTGGCGACGCGCTGTTCGTCGTCACGGTCAAGGACCAGGCGAAGGCCAGTGAATGGCTCAAGGCGACCGTCAACTCCGGCCTGACCGAGGGACAGCACGGCGGCACGACGATCTATACCCTGGGCGACGGCAGCTCGGGTTCCAGCCTCCTCTTCGCGGTAACCGACAAGGTGCTGCTCGCCGGCTCCGACGCCGCGGTCCGCGCCGCGATCGATTCGAAGGGCGAGGGACAGCTCGCCGACGACCCCGAGTTCAAGGCCGCATTCGGGACCGTCTCGCGCGACTACGTCGGCTTCAACTTCACCGAGTACCGAACCCTGATTCAGTCGACCATGTCGATGTTCGGCGCCGGCAGCGGGCTTGAGTCCACGACCGTCGACGACGAGATCCTCAAGCTCATCCCGGCGTGGCAGGCGGGCAGCCTCCGGTTCGAGGACGACGCTCTCGTCGGCGACGGCGCCTATCCCTCGATCCAGATCGGCTACGCGGCGAAGAACAAAAAGAGCACACTCATCGGCCGCGCGCCGGCCGACACGATCCTCTACGCCGAGTCCCACGACGTGGGCCCGGCCGCGCTCGCAACGATCAAGCGATTCCGGGACCTGCCGGAGCTTCAGGAGGGCTTCAGGCAGGCCGATGCTGCCGTTGGCGTCATCGGCGGCTTCGACGGGGTCCTTGGCTGGTGGGGCGACACGGCCGTGGTGATCACGAAGGACGCCGCTGGTTCCATCGGCGGCGGACTCCTGATCGCCCCGACCGACGCCGCGGCCGCGAAGAGGACGTTCGACACGCTCCGCAGCTTCGTCGTACTCGCCGGCGGCCAAGCAGGAGTCAAAATGCGCGACGTCGCCCACGGCGACGCGACGATCACGATCGTCGAGTTCTCGGAGGCGGTGGAGTCGACCGGTGGCAGGGTGCCGCCCGGCGTCACGGCCGAACTCGCCTACGCGGTCACCGCGGACCTCGTTGCGGTCGGTTACGGCGAATCGTTCGTCGCGGCGGCCCTCGACGCAGGACCGGGTCCCTCGATGGCGGATGACAGCCGCTTCAGCAGCCTCGTCAAGCGCGTAGGCGAGGAGAACATCGGCCTGTCGTTCGTGGACGTGACGGAGATTCGCGACCTCATCGAGCCGCTGGTCCGGGAGACGCTCCCTCAGGACCAGTGGGCGTTCTACGAGCGGGAGATCAAGCCCTATCTCCTGCCATTCGACGCGTTCATCTCGTCCGCCCGGATCGACGGCGCCGTGGATCGCCTCGACCAGGCAGTCACGGTCAAATAGACCGGCCGCCCGGCCGGCCGCACCCTCGAAGAGCCCAGAAGGAGGCAGCACCAGAAATGGCAGTCCGTATCAGGTTGACGCGCGTCGGCGCGACGAAGCAGCCCAGCTATCGGGTGGTCGTCGCCGACAGCCGCAGCGCGCGGGACAGCCGCGCGATCGAGACCATCGGCCACTACAACCCGCGAACGGAGCCGATCGAGGTCGACATCGACGCCGACAAGGCGAAGTCCTGGCTCGCCAAGGGCGCCCAACCGTCCGACACGGTCCTCCGGCTCTTCCGGAATGCGGGCATCGTGCCCGCCGAGAAGTAGGAGTCACGATGGCAGCAGCAGAACTCGTCGAATTCGTGGCGAAGTCCCTCGTCGATGACCCGGATGCAGTGAAGGTCGAGGTCGTCCGCGACCAGGGCGGGACCGTCATCGAGCTGCATGTCGCCGAGGACGACATGGGTAAGGTCATCGGCCGGAACGGCAGCGTCGCGAAGGCGCTGCGGACGCTCCTCAAGGTGACCGCCGCCCGTGACGGCGAGCCGGTCTCGCTCGAGATTCTTTAAACCTCGGGCCAATGGGGTCGCGGAGCTCCCCCTTGGACCTCGGTGAGCGGGTGACGGCTCGATGCGGAGGGTGCCAACTGTGAGTGCCCAACGGCTCGTTGTGGCCTTGGTCCGCGGTGCGCACGGGCTGCGCGGCGCCGTGCGCGTCGAGATCCTGACCGATCACCCGGAGCTGCGGTACGCGCCGGGCCGGATCCTCTTTCGCGAAGGGGATGAGCGGCCGTTGACGATCGCCTGGTCGTCGGCGATCGCGGATGGGCCTGGCTGGCGAGTGCATTTTCGGGAAGTGCCGGATCGGTCGTCGGCCGAGGCCCTGAAGGGCACGTATCTCGAATCCGACATCGGGGCGGAAGCGCCGCTCGCTCGGGGGGAATACTTCTGGCACGAGGTGATCGGGGCGACGGTCCGCGGCGTCGACGGCACGATCCTCGGCACGGTCAAGGACGTCTACCGATCCGGCGGCGCCGAGGTCTACACGGTCGCCGGCGGGTCATACGGCGAATTCGACGTCCCGGGCGTGCGGCCGTTCGTCCGCGTATTCGCTCCGCGCCGCGGCGAAATTGTCGTCGATGCGGAAGCGCTCGACCTGTCACCGCCGAAGCGGCGGGGGGACGAATCACGTCCGAAGGCCCCGCGGCGCCGTACCCGCAGCCCCAAGCCGGCCGCGTTGGCCGGCGATTCGGTTGCCGAAGCGGCCGCCGAACCTTCGACCGAATCGGGCGCGTGACCGTGGCACTCGAGATCGACGTCGTCACGCTCTTCCCGGCGATGATCGAGGGACCGCTCGCCGCGAGCATTCCCGGCCGAATCCAGGAGCGCGGCCTGGTCCAGCTCCGGACGCACGATCTCCGCGAGTGGGGGATCGGGCGCCACCGCAGCGTGGACGACGCCCCGTATGGCGGGGGAGCCGGGATGGTCATGCGGCCGGAGCCGATCGCCGCCGCGCTGGACGCGCTTCGTCGCCCGGATTCCCTGGCCATCCTCCTCGATCCCGGTGGCGCCACGTTCGGCCAGGAGCGGGCTCACGAACTGGCAAGTCAATCCCACCTGATCCTCGTCTGTCCCCGGTACGAGGGAGTCGATGAGCGTATCCGGGCCCTCGTCGATCTCGAGCTGTCGATCGGCGACTACGTGCTGACCGGCGGCGAGCTGCCGGCCCTGGTCGTCATCGACGCGGTGATTCGGCTTCTCCCCGGAGCGATCGACGACGCGTCGACCGACGAGGAATCGTTCGCGGACGGGCTGCTCGAGTACCCGCAGTACACCCGGCCGCCATCGTTCCTAGGGAAGGACGTTCCGCCGATCCTCGTCAGCGGCGATCACGGCGCTGTTCGCCGCTGGCGGCTGCGGGAATCGCTCCGGCGGACGCTCGCCGAACGGCCCGACCTGCTGGCGGGTCGGCAGACTAGTCGAGAGGAAACCGACCTCCTGCGGGAGCTCGAGTCGGACGCCGACGGAGAGTGAGTCCGCGCTGACGGTGGCCCGGAGGCGTGCTATCCTCCGTCGTCGGCCGTCAGCGCGGCCGCATCCCCTCGACATTTCGCAGCGTCGCCACGCCGCGCTGCAGACGAAAGAACAGGACCGACCGTGAACGTGCTCGACGAGATCGTCTCAGACCAGCTCCGAACCGACCTGCCGGAGATCGCCTCGGGCGACACCGTCAAGGTCTCGGCCAAGGTCGTGGAGGGCAACCGCGAGCGGATCCAGGTCTTCGAGGGCACGGTCATGCGGCTGCGAGGCGGCGGCATCACCCGCTCGATCACCGTCCGTCGGATCGCCAGCGGCGTCGGCGTCGAGCGGACATTCAAGATCCACAGCCCCCGCATCGAGAAGATCGAGGTCGTCCGACACGGCCAGGTCCGCCGGGCGCAGCTCTACTTCCTCCGCAAGCGGGTCGGCAAGGCCGCGACCCTCCGCGAGCGCCGCCACAACAACTAGCCGGCAGCTACAAGGCTCCTTCGACCCCGGCAACCGCCGGGGTCGCTCGATTCCCGGCCGGTTCGGCTACCCTTGACACCGATGACGGTCATCGTCCCCACGCTCCGTTTCGAGCGCCGCCTCTGGCGTCACGGCCTCGAACGTGTCGTCGGTGTCGACGAGGTCGGCGTCGCCCCGACGTGCGGTGCCGTCGTCGCGGCCGCGGTCGTGATGCGCCCGAACTGCCACCGGATTCCGGGCGTCCGCGATTCGAAGACCCTCTCGATGGCCCAGCGCGACCGGCTCGAGCCGCTGATTCGCCGGCGAGCGGCAGCGATCGGCGTCGGCGCCGCATCCGTCGCCGAGATCGATCGGCTGAACATCTACCACGCCACACATCTCGCGATGCGGCGGGCGATCGCCCGGATCGGCGGCCACGAGCATGTCCTCGTCGACGGCAACCGGATCGCCAATTTCGAGCACCAGGTCGGGCCGTACACCTCGATCGTCGACGGGGACGCCCTCTGCTACTCGATCGCGTGCGCCTCGGTCGTAGCGAAGGTCGTCCGCGACCGGATGATGATCCGCCTCGCCGCCCGCTATCCGGGCTACGGCTGGGAGCACAACCAGGGCTACGCAACCCGCGACCACCGCGAGGCGATCCGCCGCCAGGGGCTCACCCCGTTCCACCGCCGCAGCTTCCTCGCCCTGCAGCGGACCCTGGCCGGCGATCAGCTCGACCTCGACCTGCTCGGCGATCCCGCTGCATCGCCATCGACCCACGAGCTGCTGGAGCGCGAATACCTGCCCGTTATGGCCGACGACGCCACCCTCGACCTCGCGGATCTCGACTCGCTGGAGCTGGCGACCACGTAAGCGGCCGGTAAGGGCCGGTTAAGCGCCCGATGAGCGTCCTCTGGGAGCATCCGGCCGTGGACGGCCGACCCTCCGCTGGGACGCGAACGACGGCGCAGCTCGCGGGTGACACCGCCGAGGCCCTCGTCGGTGCGCGGCTGAGCGAAGCCGGCTGGACCGTCCTCGCCCGGAACGTCCATGTCGGTCGCCACGAGCTCGACCTCGTGGCGGTCGACCCGGGCCCGCCGCCGATGCTCGTGGTCGTGGAGGTTCGCTGGCGACGGCGGCGGGACTTCGGCCTCGCGGAGGAGACATTCGACCACCGCAAGCGCGGCCATCTTCGCGCCGCGCTCGGCCGGCTGCTCGAGGATGGCCTCCCAGGCGGCACGGCCATCCCACGGTTGCCGGTCCGAGTGGACCTTGTGGTGGTCGAGCCACGGACAGGGCCGGGCGCCCAGATCAGGATCCGCCACCATCGGGACGCGCTCGCCGGCTAGAAACCCCGAGCGGGACGAGACTCACAGTCAACACCGAGCTGCGTTCGCCGCCGCGTCCGACCTTTCGGGGCCTGTTGTTGACCGTGGGTCACGAAGCCACCCTCGGCAGGGATGTCGGTCTCACGAAGGTTGCTTTGGTGCCAGTCTTGTTGACTCTGAGTCCCGGTCTGGGCTGTTGATGGCTGATCGCGATCGATTCCGGTTGGAAGCCTCGGCGAGTCAGCGCCTCGGGCCCACTCGATGGCTTCGGGCCATCACGGTCGCCGCTGGACCCGGTCGCCGTGACCCTGGAGGCGTATTCAATGGCGGGGCGCCATCGCCGGGGCAGACGAGAGCGGCGCTTTCGGCAAGTGGCATGCGATGGTAGACTCCGCCGGGCTCGGAGCCGCAGCGTGCGACACCAGCCATCGAATTCCCACCCGCACCCCGTTGGGTGACGGAGATCACACGCGGATCGTTCCGACCGGGACGGTGCCGGCAGCGAGGCAGCAGTGCCACGAGGCCGGCCCCCGGCGACGAGGTCCGCGGCGGAACAAAACCGACAGGAGGTCGCTCACCGTGCCGTCCGTTTCAATGCGGCAGCTGCTCGAGGCCGGAGTCCATTTCGGCCACCAGACACGCCGCTGGAATCCCAAGATGCGCCCGTTCATTTTCGCGGAGCGCAACGGGATCCACATCATCGATCTCGCCCAGACCGTAAAGCATCTCGAGTCCTCGATCGAGTTCGTCCGGGACACGGTGGCTCGCGGCGAGTACGTGCTCTTCGTCGGTACGAAGAAGCAGGCCCAGGAGCCGATCGCCCAGGAGGCGACTCGCGCCGGCCAGCCGTACGTCAACAAGCGCTGGCTCGGTGGAATGCTGACGAACTTCACGACGATCAAGAAGCGGATCGGCCTCCTCGAGCAGCTCGAAGCGCGCCAGCAGGCGGGCGAATTCGACCGGATGTCGAAGAAGGAAGCGGCCAAGCTCCAGGAGGAGCTGGCGAAGCTCCAGCTGACGGTCGGCGGGATGCGCAAGATGAAGCGCGTCCCGGGCGCCGTGTTCATCATCGACCCGCACCGCGAGCGGATCGCCGTGACCGAGGCGAACAAGCTCGAGGTCCCGGTCGTCGCGACCGGCGACACGAATGTCGACCCCGACGAGATCGATCACATCATTCCGGCCAACGACGATGCGATCCGCGCGATCCGGCTGCTGTGCACGCTGATCGCCGATGCCTGCATCGAGGGCCAGCAGGAGCGCGCGGCCCGCGCCTCCGCCGAGCCCGAGCCCGAGATCGTCGCCGCGGCCGAGCCGGAGTTCGACGAGACCGCTGCCGACGAGCTAGTCGCCGCCCTCGCGGGTGGCGCGGCCCTCACGTTCGAGCCCGATGCCGATGACGACGATGGCCTGCTGCCGGGCGGCCGTCCGCTCGCCGAGCCAGTCGCCCCGGCCAGCGAGGCGACCCCCGACGAGATCGCAGCCGAGCTTGCCCGCGAGGCGGCCGAAAAGGAAGAGCCGGCCACCGCCGTCTGACCGCGGCAGGCCACACGCACCAAGCCCCCAACGCGGGCCTCGGCCCGCGCGACACAGGAGAACCACAACGAAAATGGCGGACATCTCTGCCGACAAGGTCAAGGAGCTGCGCGAGCGAACCGGCGCCGGCTTCATGGACTGCAAGAACGCACTCGTCGAGGCGGATGGCGACGTCGACAAGGCCATTGCGCTCCTTCGCGAGCGGGGCCTCGCTGCGGCCGCGAAGAAGGCCGGCCGGGAGGCCAGCGAAGGCGCTATTTCGAGCTACATCCACATCGGCGGCAAGGTCGGCGTGTTGATCGAGGTCAACTGCGAGACCGACTTCGTCGCCAGGACGGACGAGTTCCAGAAGCTCGTCCGCGACCTAGCGGTCCAGGTCGCCGGCATGGCCCCGCTCTATGTCGATGCCGACCGGATCCCCGAGGCCGATCTCGAGGCAAAGAAGGCCGAGCTGGCGAAGTCGGAGACCGTCCAGAGCAAGCCCGAGGAGATCCGCCCGAAGATCGTCGAGGGCCAGCTTAAGAAGTGGTACGCCGAGGTCAGCCTCTACGACCAGCCGTTCCGCGACGAGGACCGAACCGTCCGCGAGCTCATCACCGAGGCGATTGCCACGATCGGTGAGAACATCCGCGTCCGCCGGTTCACGCGCTATGCGCTCGGGGAGGAGCTGTGAGCGAGGCTCCTACGACCGAGACGGCCGAGACGACCGAGCGCGACGGGCTCCGCTACCAGCGGATCCTGCTCAAGCTGTCCGGCGAGGCGCTCCTCGGTGACCGGACGTACGGGGTCGATCCAGGGTTCGTCGCGTTCATCGCCCGCCAGGTGGCAGAAGTCCATCGCCTTGGCGTTCAGGTCGGGATCGTCGTCGGCGGCGGCAACATCTTCCGCGGACTCGCGGCGGCGGCCAAGGGCATGGACCGGGCGACCGGCGACTATATCGGCATGCTTGCCACGGTCATGAACGGCCTGGCCCTCCAGGATGCGCTCGAGCACGTCGGGATCCCGACGCGGGTGATGAGCGCGATCGCGATGAACGAAGTCGCCGAGCCGTACATCCGGCGCCGAGCCGTGCGCCATCTCGAGAAGGGCCGCGTAGCGATCTTCGTTGCGGGAACTGGCAACCCGTATTTCACGACCGACACCGCGGCCGCGCTCCGCGCCGTCGAGATCGACGCTCAGGTCCTGCTCAAGGCAACGAAAGTCGACGGCGTCTACGAGGCGGATCCACTCACGAATCCGACCGCCAAGCGTTACGCTCAGCTCCAGTACAGCGACCTGCTTCGGGACCAGCTCAAGGTCCTCGATGCGACAGCAGTTTCGCTCTGCATGGAGAACGATCTGCCGATCGTCGTCTTCGACCTCAACAAGCCCGACAACATTACGAGGGTCGCCGTTGGCGAGCCGGTCGGCACCCTCATCTCCGGCGCCGCGAGCGCCGTGGGAGGAGCCCGCAAATGAGCAGCGAGTCCCTGGCGGCTGCCGAGCAGAAGATGGGCCGCGCCGTAGAGGCGATGGACCGCGATTTCCATAGCGTCCGAACGGGCCGCGCCTCGACCTCGCTCGTCGAGCGACTCCAGGTCGATTACTACGGGACCCAGACGCCGCTCAACCAGCTGGCCGGTATCAGCGTTCCTGAATCGCACCAGATCGTGATCCAGCCCTGGGATCGCGGCGTCCTCGGGGCGATCGAGAAGGCGATCCAGAAGAGCGACATCGGGCTCGTCCCGAATGTCGACGGGACGGTGGTCCGCCTGAACATCCCGCCGCTCACAGAGGACCGTCGCAAGGACCTCGTGCGGGTCGTCCACAAGCGGATGGAGGAGGCCCGCGTCGAGATCCGGAACATCCGGCGGGACGTGGCCGACGAGCTCAAGAAAGGGGAGCGGGACGGCGAGGTCGGCGCCGACGAGGCCCGACGCCAGCTCGAGGCGCTCCAGAAGACGACCGACAGGTTCGTCGGCGAGGTCGATCGCCTCGGCGGCGTCAAGGAACAGGAGGTCCTCGAGGTCTAGTGGCTCGCTCACCGCTGGCCCGCCCGACAGACGCCCCGCCGCGGGCCCACCTCGTCGATCAGGCCGAGCCGACCGCTCCGTCGGCCGCGGAGGAGGGTGACGCCCGAATCGATCCGGCGGACCTGCCGCGCCACGTCGCGATCATCATGGACGGCAACCGGCGCTGGGCTCGGCTGCACGATCGAGCGGAGCTCGAGGGTCACGCGGCCGGCGTCGAGGCCATCAGGACGCTGCTGCGCCATGCGGTCCGGCGCGGCGTCCCGGTCATGACCCTGTACGCGTTCAGCCGCGAGAACTGGGCGCGATCCGATGCCGAGGTCACAGGGCTATTCGGGCTCCTGGAACAGGCGATTCGCAGCGAAACGGCGGAGCTTCGTGCGCAGGGCGTCCGGATCCGGCTCCTCGGGCGGCTGGAAGAGCTGCCGGACGACACGCGGCGCTCGATCGACGACGCCCTCGCCCAGACTGCAGGCGGCGACCGGCTGCTCCTCAATGTCGCGTTCAACTACGCTGGCCGAACGGAGCTCGTCGACGCCTTCAGGCGGCTGGCCGAACGGGGCATCCAGCCCGACGAGATCGACGAGAACGCCATCTCCGAGGCGCTCTACACGGCGGGGCTGCCCGATCCCGACCTCGTGATCCGGACCGGCGGCGAACAGCGGCTCTCGAACTTCCTCATCTGGCAGTCGGCCTATGCCGAGTTCTACTCGACGGAGGTCCTCTGGCCCGATTTCGGGGCGGAGGCGTTCGACGCCGCGCTCCTCGAATTCGCCAGGCGGACGCGCCGATTCGGTCGCTGACGGTCCGCGCCCGCTCCGCAATCGGCGCATAGGATGCTGCGCCAGCGGGCGATCAGCGCCGCGTTCCTTGTCCCGCCGCTCGTCGTCGTGCTCATCCTGGGCGGCGCCTGGATCGTCGCGCTCATCGTCATTGCCACGGCCCTCGCGGCCGTCGAGATCTTCCGCCTGCTCCGGTCAGCCGGGTACCCGTCCGTTCCGGCACTCGGTGTCGTGCTCGCAGTCGGTCTCGTCCTCGATGCCGCTGCGCCGAAGGATCTCGAGGCGAGCGGCCTGATCCTCGTTGCGGTCGGGATGATTCTCGCCGCGGTCGGGGCGTTCGCCAAGCGCGATCCGCGCGAAGGGCTGCCGACCTGGTTCGCGACGGTGTTCGGGGCGCTGTACGCATCGCTCCTCGCGTTCGTCGTCAGGCTCGGCCAGGCGGCGCCGGAGCCTCCCGCCGGAGCACCTCTTGTCGCCCTCGGCGGCGAGCGCGGCTGGATCATCCTGCTGGTCCTTGGAGTCTGGGCCTACGACACGGGGGCGTATTTCGTCGGCCGACGATTCGGGCGGCGGAAGTTCCTCACCCATATCTCGCCGTCGAAGACGTATGCCGGGCTCGTCGGCGGTTTCGTGACCTGCACGATCGCCGTGACCGCGATTGCGGTGGGCCTCGGCGAGCCGGCGACGATCGGGCTCGTGCTCGGGCCGCTGCTCGCGGGTGCCGCGCAGGCCGGCGACCTGGCGGAATCGATGCTGAAGCGGGCCGCCGGCACGAAGGATTCCGGGTCGCTCATCCCCGGTCATGGCGGCATCCTGGACCGGCTCGACTCGTTCCTCTTTGCGGCGCCCGTCGTGACGCTGTTCGTTCTTGCCGCGGTCCGCTGAGGTGAGCCTGGATGGCGACCGCGCCATTCGCCGCGTGGCGCTCATCGGTTCGACGGGTTCGATCGGCCGCCAGACGGTCGATGTCCTGGCGGCGATGCCCGGCGCATTCCGCGTCGTCGCGCTGGCGGCCGGACACAACACCACGCTTCTCGCTGAGCAGGCGCAACGCCTGAAGCCTGCGGTCGTCGTGGCGGCCGAGGAATCGCCGGGCTCGGGCCTCGATCTACCGCCCGGCACCGCGCTCCACCATGGCGACGATGCCCTGGCCGCGCTGGTCACCCGCGATGACGTCGACATCGTCGTCGTCGGAACGGGCGGCATCGTCAGCCTCCGACCGGTCGTCGCGGCGCTGGCTGCCGGCAAGGTCGTCGCCACGGCCAACAAGGAGACGCTCGTCGCCGGGGGCCACCTCGTGATGCCGCTGGCTCGTGACCGGGCCGCCCTGATCGCGCTCGAACGCCCGCTGGATCCGTACGGGAGCCCGCTGGCCTGGCTCCGCCCGATCGACTCCGAGCACTCCGCGATCTGGCAGTGTCTCGTCGGGGAGTCCCTCGCAGGCGTCGACTCCCTCGTCCTGACGGCCTCCGGTGGCCCGTTCCTCGATGAGCCCGCCGACCTCGCCGGCGTGCGCCCGGACCAGGCCCTCCGACACCCGACCTGGTCGATGGGAGCCAAGATCACGATCGACTCGGCCACGCTCGCGAACAAGGGGCTGGAGGTGATCGAGGCGCACTGGCTGTACGATGTCGGCTACGACGCGATCGAGGTGGTGATCCACCCGCAGAGCATCGTTCATTCCGCCGTCCGCTTCGTGGATGGCTCCCTCAAGGCCCAACTGGGCACCCCGGACATGCGACTTCCCATCCAGTACGCGCTCACTTACCCCGAACGCCGCCCATCGCCATCCGTCGCCGTCGACCTCGTCGCGGCCGCCCGTCTCGACTTTCGGGCGCCCGATGAGGTCCGCTTCCCGGCGCTCCGGATCGCCCGCGAGGCGGGCCAGATCGGGCAGCGCGCGACGACGGCCATGAACGCGGCCGACGAAGTCGCGGTGGAGCGATTCCTCGCCGGGAGCCTCGAGTTCACCGGGATCCCACGCCTCCTGGAGGCGGCGGTGGAGCGATTCGGTGAGTCCGCCGACCAGGCCCCTGATCTCGAGTCGCTCGTCGCCCTCGATACGGAAGTCCGCGCGGCCTACGCCACCGGTCCGATCGCGAGCGCATCGTGAACGAGATCGTCCAGGGCGCGATCACGATCTTCCTGTTCTTCTTCATCCTGGGATCGCTCGTCCTCGTCCACGAGCTCGGCCACTTCGTCACGGCCCGCCTGGCCGGTGTCCGCGTCCTCGAGTTCGGGATCGGGTTCCCACCGCGGGCGAAGGTCATCCGGGCGAAGGGCGAGACGCTCTACACGCTGAACTGGCTGCCGATCGGTGGCTTCGTCAAGCTGGAGGGCGAGGACGGCGACCAGGCTGATGATCCGAGGTCCTTCGTCCGCGCGCGGCTACCAACGAAACTGATCATCCTGGTCGCCGGTGTGGCGATGAACCTCCTTACTGCCTTCCTGATCTTCACCGTGATCGCGTTGATGGCGACGCCGTTCGTGGGGCTCCGTTTCAACGAGATCCAGCCCGCGTCGCCTGCAGCGGCGGCCGGCCTCAAGCCCGGCGAGGCGATCGTCGCGATCGACGACCAGCAGTTCGAGTTTTTCGGCGAGTACTTCGGCCAAACGCCGATCCTGCCCGAGCTCCAGAGCCGCGCCGGGGAGGCGGTGGTCCTGACCATCGAGGGCGAGGACGGGTCGCGTCGCAATATCCCGGTCACGCTCAGGACCCAGGCGGAGATCGATGAGTCGAAGGACGCCGCGGGCGTGCCGCAGAAGGGCCCGCTCGGCATCTCGGCCTTCGGGTCGTACTTCTTCGGGCCGTACACCGGCCACGACGTGCCGACCTCGCTGTCGATCGGAGCCAGCGAGACGATGCGCTGGTTCGGGCTGATCCTGGGCGGCCTCGGCGACCTCGTCAGCGGCTTCGTCAGCAATCCCACGGCGCCTCCGGCCGTCCAGGGACCGGTCGGGATCGCGACCGCGATCGGTGACGTGTTCTTCGGCGCGGGCGCGATCCTCACGCTCTATGTCGCCGGGATTCTGTCGGCCAACCTCGCCCTCGTGAATGCACTGCCCTTCCCGCCGCTCGACGGCGGGCGGATGCTCATGATCGTCCTGAAGGCGCTGTTCGGATCCCGGATCAGTCTCCGGACGGAGCGGCTGACCTACGTCGTCGGGTTCGTTTTCCTGTTCGCGTTCCTCATCTGGGTCACCGGCTTCGACCTGATCCGGATCCTCGGCGGCGGCACGTAATCCCAGTGATACGCAGGCAGACCGTTTCGGTCGATGTCGGCGGCGTCCTCGTCGGGAGCGCCCATCCGATCGTCGTCCAGTCGATGACGAACACCGACACCGCCGATGCGGACGCGACGGCGATCCAGGTCGCCCGGCTCGCCCACGCCGGATCGCAGCTCGTCCGGATCACGGTCAACACGGAGGCGGCCGCGGCGGCCGTCCCCGAGATCGCCCGCAAGCTGGCGGATCTCGGCGTCGCCGTCCCGATCATCGGCGACTTCCACTACAACGGCCACAAGTTGCTCGTGGAGTACCCGGAGACTGCCCGGGTCCTCGCCAAGTACCGGATCAACCCGGGCAACGTCGGCGCGAAGCGCCACGACGAGCACTTCTCGACGATCGTCCAGGTCGCGATCGACAACGACAAGCCCGTCAGGATCGGCGTCAACTGGGGTTCGCTCGATCAGGCGCTCCTGACCGAGCTCATGGACCTGAACGCGCGGTCCGCGGAGCCACGCGATGCCCGCGACGTGATGATCGACGCCATGATCGAGTCGGCGATGCGATCAGCGGAGCTGGCCGAAGCGACCGGGCTTGGCCACCACCGGATCATCATCAGCGCAAAGGTCTCCCAGGTCCGCGACCTCGTCGACGTCTACCGGATCCTGGCGAAACGCTCCGACTACCCGCTCCACCTCGGCCTGACGGAGGCCGGCCTGGGCTCGAAGGGCATCATCAGCTCGACGGCCGGGCTCGCGATCCTGCTCGACGAGGGGATCGGCGACACCATCCGCGTCTCGTTGACTCCGGCACCGGGCGGCGATCGCACCGAGGAGGTCGAGATCGCCCAGCAGGTCCTCCAGTCGATGGGCCTGCGCTCGTTCCTGCCGCAGGTCTCGGCCTGCCCGGGCTGCGGCCGAACGACGTCGACGTTCTTCCAGGAGATGGCCCAGCAGATCCAGGCCTACCTGAAGGATCGGATGCCGGAATGGAAGGAGACCCATCCCGGCGTCGAGGAGATGCGTGTCGCCGTCATGGGCTGCGTCGTGAACGGCCCGGGCGAGTCGAAGCACGCCGACATCGGCATCTCGCTGCCGGGGACGTTCGAGGAGCCGGTGGCGCCGGTGTTCATCGACGGCAAGCTAGATCGCACGCTCCGCGGCGAGGGCCTCGTCGACGAGTTCGTCGGCATCCTCGAGGAGTACGTGCAGCGACGCTACCCGGCGAGCCCGACGTACGAGCGCCCTGGACCGGTGGCTGCGCCCACGTCCTGAGGTTGTGGTCCCGGAGCGGCTGGATCGCAGCGGGACGGGCTGCCGCACCCGTTCGTTGTTGAGGTATGGCCCTCGCCATGTCTGCTGAACGACCCACGGACGCCGGGAATGGGCGACGCACCGTCCCCGTCCAACGGACGACTTCGGTGAGGGTTGGCGAGTTCGAGCGCGCTTACGAACGCCATTACCGGGACGTCTATCGCTATCTCCTCGGGCTGACGCGATCCCCGGAGGAGGCGGACGACATCGCCTCCGAGACCTTCGAACGAGCGCTCCGGGCTTGGAACCGCGTTCCCGAGCCCTCGCTGCCCTGGTTGCTCTTGACCGCGAGGCGAGTCGCCACCGATCGCTGGCGACGAGCGCGACGGCTCGCTCGAATCCGTCTACGTGTCCGAAGCCAGCCTCCGACTGACGCCGGGGAGCGCCAGACAGAATTCTGGCTCTGGTTCGATGCCTTGGCGGCCGTCCTGACCCATCGACAACGCGAGGTCCTGATGCTGCGCTACCAACGAGATCTCAGCGACGAGGACATCGGCTCGATCATGGGTATCTCCGCGTCCGGTGTTCGCTCGCTTGTCGCCCGCTCTCTCGATGTCCTGCGGTCGCACCCGGAGCTGCTGTGATGAACGAACGCGACACCGACACGTTCGCACGCTTCGGCCGGCGCATGGCCCTGATCGAAGCCGAGATCAAGAACCCGCCTCGGCTCGATGTCTCCCAAATTGACCGGTATGCGGTTCGAAAGCCGGCGAGCCGGCGTGCGCCCGCATTGGCGGGCGTGGCCCTGGTCGTTGCTGTCGTCGTCGTTGCCTCACTCATCGCAGATCGGCGTCCGGCGCCCTCGGCGACGGTCCCGGCCGGTGCTGGAGACTCATCGGGCGTGCCAGCCGCGACGGCTTCCTCGGTGCCGTCTGTTGCGGCGCTTGTGCCGCTCGATCCGGCGTCATCGCCTGAGGAGCCGACCGGCCCGTGCCTCAGCCATACAACTGTCTACGATCGACTCCGAACGACCATCGAACAAGAGGCGAACATGTCCTCTGCGGTCTTGGTCGGCACGGTCAGCGCGATCGGCAAGGCCCAGTGGAATACCGAAGACGGGCGCATGCCGAGCAGCGAACAACTCGAGCCGTCGCAGGTGATGCGCCTTGTTCGGGTGGGCGTCGAGATCGTCGTAACGGGCACTGCCACGGGCATCATCACGGTCCAAATTCCTGGTGGGCTGATCGGGTGCCACGGCTTTTACGTCGGGCTGTTCGCGGAGCCGAAGGTCGGGTCCCGCTACCTGATGTTCCTCGGGAATGTTGACGCCGGATCGACCGAAGGCGTTGTTGGCGCCCGGGAAGTGTGGGCGATCGAAGGCGACATGGTTTCGACCGCATTTGATGGGTTCCTGCCGCTGGCAACCGTGATCGAGCGCGCCCGAGGCGACTGATCGACGGGTGGATCACCAATTGGCCTGTTTCCGGCAACGGACGATGACTATCCGGCCGCTTCGCTGCTCCGGCCGAATCACCCGCAACGAGGGACCGGCCGCCGGGAGCGCCCGAGATGTTGCTCGCCCGTTGTCCCGCGAGGAGGACACTCGGCAAGGCAGCGCGAGCCGCCCTGCCTGGCTGTCCCAGCCGCTCGTTCTTACGCGACTCGTACCAAGCGGCGAACGAGACCCGAAATCCGGCCCGGCTGTCCCTGCCGCTCGTTGTTACGACACGGGTAACGAGGTCCGGCTAAAGGCCCGCCGCTCGGCGGGAGCACGATCCCTGTTTGAGCGTCCACGCTCCCGCGTGTATACTTCGGCGGAACTGAACGGCCGCTCCGTGACGTGGGTGACCCCCACGTTTCTTTATTGTCGGCCCAATACGAAACCATCGAGTCGGAGGAGCATCGTGAGTCGAGACTTCGTCGGTGCCCTCCTTCAGCTGAACGCGGAGAAGCAGGTCTCCCGCGAGCAGCTGATCAACGCGGTCGAGGACGGCATCCAGTCGGCCTACCGTCGGGTGGCCGGCGACGAGGACATCCATGTCCGAATCGACCCCGAGACGGGCAAGATCCGGGTATTCCGCGCCCGGACCGCCGTCGCCGAGGTCGAGGACCCGCTCGTCGAGTTCAGCCTCGAGGACGCCCGCACCCACAAGCCCGATGCGGAGATCGGCGATCTCGTCGAGATGGAAGAGCTCGACGGTGACGTGTTCGGCCGGATCGGGGCCCAGACCGCCAAGCAGATCGTCCTCCAGCGGATCCGTGAGGTCGAGCGCGACCAGGTCTTCGACAAGTTCGCCAGCCGCGAAGGCGAGATGATCACGGGCGCGGTCAACCGGGTCGAGCCGCGGGCGATTATTCTCGACGTCGGCAACAACGTCGAGGCGATCCTGGCCACGTCCGAGCAGTCGGCCGTCGAGCACTACCGGATCGGCCAGAACGTGAAGGCCTACGTCCTCGAGGTCCGGCGCTCGACGCGCGGGCCGCAGATCCTCGTCAGCCGCACCCACAAGGGATTCCTGAAGCGGCTCTTCGAGCTCGAGGTCCCCGAGATCCACAACGGGACGGTCGAGATCCGGGCGATCGCCCGCGAGGCGGGCAGTCGCTCCAAGGTCGCCGTTGCCTCGCGCCAGGAGGGGCTGGACCCGGTCGGCGCAACGGTCGGCCAGCGCGGGGCGCGGGTCCAGGCCGTCGTGGCGGAGCTCGGCGGGGAGAAGATCGACGTCATCCCGTGGAACGACGATGCGGGCGTGTTCGTCGCCAACGCTCTCAGCCCGGCCCAGGTGATCTCCGTCGACATCGACGAGGAGCACCGGATCGCCAGCGTCACGGTTCCCGAGCGGATGCTGTCGCTGGCGATCGGCCGTGAGGGCCAGAACGCGCGGCTGGCGGCGCGCCTGACCGGCTGGCGGATCGACATCCGGAGTGACGTCTCGGTCGCCGAGGCAAAGGCGGCCGCCGCCGAGGCGGCAAGGACGTCGGCGACCGCGACGGACGACGCATCGAGCGTCGGCGAGGGGGTGGCCGTCGGGCCGGGAGCCCCCGCTGCGGATGCGGCCGCGCTCGACGGGGCGACCCCCAGCGTCGCGAAGCCTCGCGCCAAGAAGGCCGCGACCACGACCGCGATCGCGACCGCCGCGCCATCGGCCGATGGCGCGGCATCCCAACCGGCCGAAGAGGAGCGGGCCAAGAAGCCGCGCGCCAAGAAGGCCGAGGCGCCCGAGCCGGGCCCGGTTGATGCGGACGCGGCTGCGCCGGTCGCCGCGACGGCTGCCACCGCGACCAAGGTTGCGAAGAAGGCTGCGACGAGCAAGGCCACGACAACAACAGCGACGAAGACGAAGAAGCCCACAACGAAGAAGGTTGCGAAGGCCGCCGACGAGGAGGCCTCGTCGTAGCCGCGCGATCGGCAAGCGTAGCGCCCCGACGAGTTCCGACCCGATCGTGCGTCGCTTGCCGCACGAAGCGGGAAAAGCGCGAGCTGGTGCGCGTTGTACGCGCTCCCGACGGACGCGTGACGATTGATGAAACAGGCCGCCTTGCCGGCAGGGGTGCGTACCTCTGTCGCAAGAAAGGCTGCTGGACGACCGCTCTCGGGCGGGGAGCCCTCGGGCGAGCCCTCGAGACGCCGCTGTCGGCGGAGCTGCGCGAATCGCTGCTCGCCACGGCGGCGACGATGACGATGACTGACGGAGGAGGAACAGATGGCAAGGAGTAGAAGCGGAACCCGCGGGCGGCGCGGGCCGAGAAAGCCGCCGCGTCGTGATGGCAGTGGCGTCCCGGCACAGGTCCAGGTCGCGGACCCGCGTGAGCGCGGCGCGATCGAGCTGCCGCCGACGATCACGGTCAAGGAGCTCGCCGAGCTGCTGACCGTCAACCCGGCGGACGTCATCCGCGAACTGATCAAGAGCGGAATCTTCGCGACGATCAACCAGCTCATCGACCGCGACACGGCGTCGCTGGTCGCGGGCGAGCTCGGCTACGAGGTCGCGGAAGCGACCGCGCCCACCAACGGAGCCAGCCCCGAAGGCGACGACGAGGCTGCCCCTGCGGCCGCGACGAAGGAAGTGCTGTTCGAGGAAGACGATCCATCCCTCCTCCAGCCGCGCGCGCCGATCGTGACCGTCATGGGCCACGTCGACCACGGCAAGACCAGCCTCCTCGACGCGATCCGCACGACCGAGGTCGCGTCGGGCGAGCGTGGCGGCATCACCCAGCACATCGGGGCGAGCGAAGTCACTCACGACGGCAAGCGCGTGGTGTTCCTCGACACGCCGGGCCACGAGGCGTTCACGGCGATGCGTGCCCGCGGCGCCCGCGTGACCGACATCGCCGTCGTGGTCGTCGCGGCGGACGACGGCGTCATGCCCCAGACGCTCGAGGCGATCAGCCACGCCAAGGCCGCCAAGGTGCCGATCATCATCGCGCTCAACAAGATCGACAAGCCCGATTCGAACGTCGACCGGGTGAAGACCGAGCTATCCGAGGCCGGGGTCATCGTCGAGGAGTACGGCGGCGACACGCCGCTCGTGCCGGTATCGGCGCGCACCCGCGTCGGGCTCGATGAGCTCATCGAGATGATCCTGCTCGTCTCCGACCTCCAGGAGCTGAAGGCCAACCCGAAGCGTTCGGCGGTCGGCACGATCGTCGAAGCCCAGCTCGACAAGAACCGCGGCGCCGTCGCGACGGCGATCGTCCAGACAGGGACGCTCCGCGTCGGCGACGTGATCGTCGTCGGCGAGACGTTCGGCAAGGTCCGGGCGCTCGAAAACGACGAGGGCAAGCGCGTAACGAAGGCCGGGCCGTCGAGCGCGGTCGTCGTTCTCGGCCTGTCCGCCGTCCCGGAGGCCGGCGACATCCTCCGCGCCGTCGCCGACGAGAAGGAAGCCCGGGCGCTGGTCGAATCCCGCAAGGCCGAGAACGCCGCCAAGAGCGGCGAGGGGAGCGGTCGGGCGACGCTCGAGGATCTCTACCGCCAGATCCAGGCCGGCCAGGCCAAGGAGCTCCGGATCATCCTCAAGGCCGACGTGTCCGGCTCGCTCGGCGCGATCACCCACGCCCTCGACCAGCTCAACCAGGAGGAGATCCGGATCAACGTCCTGCACGAGGGCGCCGGCGACATCACCGACAACGACATCATGCTCGCCTCCGCTTCGGACGCGATCATCGTCGGCTTCAACACGAAGATCACCGAGACGGCCCGCCGAGCGGCCGATGCCGAGGGGGTCGACGTCCGGCTCTACGACATCATCTACAAGCTGACCGATGACATCTCGGCCGCTCTCCAGGGCCTCCTCGAGCCCGAGGTCGTCGAGGTCGTCGAGGGTCGGGCGGAGGTCCGCCAGATCTTCCGGGTCGGCAAGAGCACGGTCATCGCCGGCGCCTTCGTCACCGACGGCCGCATCGTCCGGGCGAACGCCCGTGTCTGGCGCAACGGGAAGGTCATCGCGACCGACCGGATCGAATCGCTCCGCCGGTTCCGCGACGACGTCCGCGAGGTCCAGCAGAACTACGAATGCGGCATCGGTCTTGCCAACTTCCACGAGCTCGAAGAGGGAGACATCATCGAATGTTTCTCCTCGCAGACGGTCAGTAGGGTCCTGACGCCGAGCACGTGAGCGGGCGCGAACTCGCGGCAACCGCGAACCTGGCCGCTACAAGGGCGGGGCGATGACCGCAAGGACGAACCGGATTGACGAGCTCCTGCGGCAGGAGATCGGCGTAATCATCTCCCGCGAGATCGCCGATCCGCGGGTGGGCTTCGCGACGGTTACGAGCGTCGTCACGACGCCGGATCTGCGCCATGCCAAGGTCTTCGTCAGCGTGATCGGCCAGGCGGCGGATCGGAAGGCGACCCTGTCGGCTCTGGGCCGCGCCATGCCGTTCATCCAGCACGAGCTTGGCAAGCGGCTACGCATCAAGCGGATCCCCCAATTCCATCTCGAGCTCGACGACACGCTCGAACGGGGCACGCGCGTCCTGCACCTATTGAACGAGCTCGAGGCCGGCCACGACCCGACCGACGACGCGGCGATAGGCGAATCGCTGCCGACGCCGGTCGCCCGACTTCCGCACGAGGGCGATGCGGACCCGCAGATCGGGGAGCCCGCTGTCGCGCCGAGCCCGGTCGTGCGACGCCGCCGGACGTTCAAGCCCACTAAGAATCGGTCGGTGCCTGGCCGCCGCCACCGATGATCGACCTCTCGACATGGGCCGAGGCGGTGCCGAACGCCGTGATCGAGCGCATCAAGGCGGCCCGACACGTCCTCGCCGTCGGCCATGAGAACCCCGATGCAGACACGCTCGGTTCGACCCTGGCGATCTGCCGGCTCGTCGAGCGGGCCGGCGGCCGGGCGACCGCCGTCTTTGCCGATCCGCTCCCGCCGATCTACGACTTCCTGCCCGATGTCGAGCGCGCCCGGACCGATCCGGAGCCGGACGCCGACTACGACCTGCTCGTGGTGTCGGATTGCGGGACTATCGATCGGGTCGGCGCCGTCGCGGACCGGCACCCCGATGTGTTCAAGCGCCTGCCGCGCGTCGTCCTCGATCACCACGCCTCGAACGACGAGCGCGGCGATGCCGACTGGATCGACCCGGCTGCCGCTGCGACCTGCGAGATGACGACGCTGCTCGCGATCAGACTTGGCGCGCCACTTGACGAGGGCGACGG
>Ga0184623_10000010_pt1 | contig 69925 bp, 79 predicted proteins | sample PLM1_100_b1_FD_133138 | JGI IMG/M metagenome (GOLD analysis project Ga0184623, IMG submission 133138) | Groundwater sediment microbial communities from an aquifer in East River, Colorado, USA - PLM1_100_b1 | ecosystem: Environmental > Terrestrial > Soil > Riparian zone | place: USA: East River... | reverse complement strand
TTATTCCCAATTCATCCATTATTTCCTTATCAGATTTAGAACACTCTAATAGGTTTCTAACTTTATGCTTCCTTAGTTGCATTTGATAGTTGCCTCTTTTATCGCCACCTCTTGATCTCATTTTATTATCTTACTTACCGCCAAATTTTGTACTATCTAATAAAGTCCAATATAATAGGAACAAAAAAATGGTGCCTATAACTGCCAATTAAGTCACCAAAAAAATAGTGCCACAATCTGCAATATACAATATTATTCATCCTGAATAATGCGCACTTCGTTACCTTTTTTTATCGAATATAATAAGTACCTATTTAAATAACGTTCCATCTTTATAGTTACTTTTACTATGTCATGATAAATTCATAGGCATTGCTTCTAAATGTTTAGCTAATACCATTAAAACTTCTATCTTCTTTTTGGGATAATTTGCAAAGTTAAGAACTTCATCTATAAAGGTTGGGATTGGAATAGCTTCTTCTCCCACCACTTCGATACCCTTTTTAGTTAACAAATATGACTTTGCAACTGGAGAAGCTTGAACCCCATTCAAAAAATAATGCTGCGATTCGGACATAGTTTTACTTGCCTTTACATACAGTTCCTTTATGTATTCAGTTTCTACCGCGATACTATCTTCTAAAAGACTCATTCGCTTAACGAGCTCATTGACTTTTTTAATACATTCGAATACCATGATATATCCCTAATTATTTTAGTAATGGAATTGAATCAATCTATTCTTATTTCATCTTTCTTTTTTTCTTGTTCTTGTAATTTCTTAAGTTCGTTAACTAGGAATTGTTTGTACTTTTCTCTTTCTTGTTCGCTCATTTTATCCAAATTAGAACTCAATGTTAAACCAATAGCCGATAACCTGTCTATCATATCCATTGCCATAAACTTCCCAACGTTTCCAACTCGCATGACAACATCCAATTGCTTTTGCATTATGTGGTGAACAGAATCTACATCTGCAGCTATGTCACTCCCTCTCGATGTAATCTTGTATTTGCCACTATCAGTCTCGCTTATTAGTCCCTCTTCTAACAATCTTCCTAACATTGGATAGATTAATCCCGGTGATGGTTTCCATCTTCCGCCACTTTGTAAAATAGCTTTATCTATGATTTCTTTACCCGTCATAGGTTCTTCCTCGAGTAGACCGAGGATATAATGGCGTGAAAAACCTCGTGGAATAGCACTACCTACTCTGGCAAGCCAATTAGATAACATATCACTAGTAATATCACTAGCGATATATTAGTTTTTTTCTGTTGGCAGTTCTGTTGCATTATCGGGTGAAAATCGTTACTGCTGCATTTCGGGTGATTAACTGTTTTTTGGCTTCTTTAGAAGTATCTTTAACGTATTTTCTCTGAATACTATATCGAATTTTTTAAAAAAATTGTTTCGTCCTAGTAGTAGATTTGTATTCAAATTTTTATCAGCGTCTAGTGTCACAAGGATTGGCATTTTTCCCAACTTGATTCTTCTATTTCCTTTTTTTAACTCAATGTGAACCTCTGACACTCCTGTTTCAAATTTTTCAGACGCGCTTTCTGAGGTTCTCTTTTCAGTAATTTTCAAGTTAAGAATATCGGCAATATATGATGGAATTAAAGACATATCGGCTCCAGAATCAACTAGCATTACTAATGTTATGCTTTCCTGTCCATTTGAAAGTCTAACTTCTACTTTTGGTCGATAAACAACATGACTGTTGTGACTGTCCTTGGAGTATTTGAAAACCAGAGAATTAGGGATATCTTTGTTTCTAAAAGTCACTCATTGAATTGACTATATCTACAAAATTAAGGTTTCTTCGGCTCTAGGTACCCGAGCAAACATAGGCTCTTTGTTTTTAGCCTTTCTTTTTGCTTCTCTGTAAACTTGCTTAAAATCATCTCCACTTGCGATGACCTCTCTACCAACTATCGCTACCCATTTGCCACCATATTGTGACATATCTGCTAATGAATAGAACTCGAATTCTTGGGTCATACTATATTATGCACTTTCTTAGTAATAAATGATCATATATACCTTTGAGATAAGAAAGTTCCACCATTGAAGTCATCCCGTATGGCTTGCAAGTCTTATCAGACCTTCTACTTTATTTCCCTCGAAATTTAACTTTATGCCCGCTGCATCTGCTGGAGTTCCGTTTAGGGTTTGATGCTCTCTGCAATAGTTGTAATAAATTCTCATAGCCTCAATAATCTTCTGAGCAGACTCTTTTGTGTTCATTCCACGCATAATTTTTTCTCTATCCCTAGTAGTACCATTCAAACGCTCTACTAGTGAATTAAGACCTTCATTTCTAACTGAAATGCTTCGGATGTTTTTTACACGAGGATTCTTTAATGTGTAAAATTCCTTTTGAAATGCCTTATCATATGAAGGCAATCCATCATGAACTATCGCTTTAGGCGTTCCTGTTTTCAGTTTCGTATCTTGGTAAACCCTTCTTGCATCTATTACCTCTCTACGTTGACTTACTATGCTACTAATCCAAAATCTTGTAGTATTATCCATTAAATTCCATAGCCATTGATAATGACCTATCTCATGACTTTCCCGTCTAACATGAATCATCATTTCATCAACATGATAAATACCACTTAGATGTGGTAGTGTTAAACTATTTACAAATGGCGCTACCTCATCAGCAAATCTTTGAATCCATCTCAATACTGATGTATTATCTATCTTCGCTTCATAGAATTGTTTAATATGGTCTGCTACTTTTCTTAGCGATACTCCTTTAAAGTATAAGTCTATTGCTGCACAGATTATTTTTGGATTCTTCCTTGAATGTTCAAAACCTATGTTTACTATGAATCTATATTTGCAGTCACGACATAAGTATCTCTGTAGTACTCCACTGGTATTATGACGTTTACCATTCTTTGCTATATTAGAGGATTTACATTTAGAGCATACAATTACATCGTTATTAATTGAAGGTATTGACGACTGTACAACATCTTGGGTAACTATTTTCTTTTTGAGTTGCTTCGAATATCCAACTGCATAGATGTGTTTGCAAGATTGATGTCGGAATAGAAAGTCTGGACAAGTACAAATCCATTTTCCTTCTTGATGCCCACCTAGATTGTGACCGTATTGTTTTACTACGTCGTACCATAATTCATCGTCTGATTCTGATTTTACCTTATAGCGTAATTTATTCTTACGTTTAATTTTACTATCTAATGAAACTATCTTTAAACCATGAACTTGTCTTTCAGACAGTTCTGGTGGCTCATGGTACATACTGTAGTATACACCATAGTATGTATATAAATGTTTACACACTAGAATGAATACCAAAATACTTAAATGCGTATATACCAAATAGGTAGTGTGGTAAGTCAGACGAGGACGAAGATTGTCAAAGTAGGTTCTAGACACACAATTTATCTAGAGAAAGCGTTTGTGGAAGATAGTTCATTCCCATTCAAACCTGATGAATATCTCTCAATAAGGATAGACAAGAATAGACTGATAGTCGAAAAAGGATTAGGTTACTAATACTACCTTTTCTCAGATTGTTACTAATGAGGAAAGAACACATTATAAAAAAATCTAATCGAGATTATTTCAGGTTTGAAATCGATTCGAATTTTGTTGTAAATATACCAATAACCGAATTTCCTTTACCTATACATGAGAAGAAGGATCGAATTCAACAGGCATTTGAAAATAATCAATAAATTTTTTAGAAATAAATTGTAATGCCTGTATTAATTCACCGAATACTTTTAATAAATTCTCTTTTGTCAATTCATCTAAATAGATATATTTCTCTGTATGAATCAGTTGTAAATCTTCTAGAGATTCGTAGAACATAATCGGTAAATTCATTACTTGAAATCCTAAATTTACGTCTGATGCAAAGGTTTGCTTAACTTTATTATCAATCATCTTAAGAGTTTTCCTATCCTCTTCACTAAACCCCCAAACCCAACAAACCATTATTTTTTCATCTGTAGTTTTAGATCCAATGATAATAATCGGTAATGCCCTATTGTTGGATTTAGGCTTAATCTCTAGAGTAAATGCATTTTCCTTATCTTCGAGTTCAGTAAGATTCATTTTTTCTTCGTTCAACCATGTCTTAATTTCAGTCAGTGCTTTCTTTAGTTTCGGTGACAATTATTAATACAATGAATGTTATTGGTTTTTTTATAAATGATTATCTCTCTTCCTATTATGAAAACAGAAGGTGTAAGTTCAAAAGAATTCGTAGTAACTTGTTCAAAGTGCAATCAGACGTTCTATTTGCAGTATGATTATACAAAACACCTTCCTTGTACTCCATCTAAGAAAGGCGCAAGACATCCTTTTGATCCATTTTAGTTGCCTATCACCCGAAATGCAGCACTAGATGAAATGTCCCGATATCTCAGCAGAACTCTGTTGGCGGTTCTGTCAAGTCTATGGCGGATGAACTCGTGTAAATTATCGTCGGATGATGAAAAACTTTTCTTTCGGTATAACCCACTAGTTTTCATGGGAATAGATGTTAAAGGATTAGATGAAGCCATAGAATCGCTTAACAAACTTGCTAAAGGTATTGACCCACAAGAACTCGGTCATTGGGCAAAAAGGATAGAAACAATGGCAAAACAACTGTGTAATGATTCATCAAACGATATCTCATTGAAACATATTCAGGGTAAAGAATTAGAACTTTCAGTAAAAGATAGGAAATCAGCAGATTGTTTAGTTAATGCTATTGAAACTAATCTTCCTTCAATGTCTCTGTTTGTACAAGGCGTATTTAGTAAACTAGCAAGTGACCTTCGAGAAGCAAAATTTAATCCGTAATACATTCCATCGGAATATGAATAATGATTTGAGCCTCTGAAGGCTTGGATTGAAAACTTACGTAAGGTTCTCCGATTTTAACAGTCCATCTAATTGGCATTTCAAAAACTCCTAATCTGATCATCTACCTTCAATTTTGAATATCTAACATAGCATGGTAAATGTTTTGCGTAATCACGATGAAAATAGAATGTTTTCCAGCACTGTTCGCATGTTACAATATATTCTTTAGAACTTACGCCTTCTCTTTTCAATACGGGATAACTAATTACAATGATAAAAAATGAACTAAATTTACTCTTGTTTACATGGAAGATGATTATTGAATGCAGTGTCAGAGGTAAAATGAAGGTGACAACTAGGGCATTCAATGTCGAAGGAAGTTACGATGTGTGCCCCACTGCTGGTATCCTCGTCTTCTTCATCTTTGTCTTCTGCTATTGCTGATCCTGCAAGACTTCCACCAGTACCCTTCAAGGGTTTTTTTCTTTTCTTCTCATTCTCCGACAATAAATTACTCTTTTATACGGCATGTATTTATTGATTTTTAGAGTGTTGAGATGAGTTCTAAAGACGGAATAATCAGAGTAAGGCTAATTGGATAAAAATAAGTCAGTATTCCCTTCTAGTTGGACTTGGATTTCTCTCTATAATGGTAATGATGTTATTTTTACATCCACCTACATTTCAATAGTATTCGCATTCTGAATCAATGTAATCCATTTATTTTTACCTTCAATTTTTATTCCGCATTCCTCTGCTGGTGTCTTACTCAACTTAGAGTGTTCTCTACAAAAGTTATAATGTATCCTCATCGCTTCAATGATTTTTTGTGCTGATTCTTTCGTTTGCATACCCCTCATAACTTTTTCTCTATCTCTTACAGTTCCATTTAGACGTTCTACCACTGAGTTTAATCCTTCATTTCTTACCGATACACTTCTAATGTTCTTAACACGAGGATTCTTTAGTGTATAAAATTCCTTTTGATACGCTTTATCATAAGATGGTAAACCATCATGGATTATTGCTTTAGGCGTTGTAGTCTTTGATTTTACATCTTGGTAAACCCTTCTTGCATCCATAACTTCTCTACGTTGACTAACTACACTACTTATCCAAAACTTAGTGTTATTATCCATAACATTCCATAGCCATTGATAATGACCGACTTCAAGTTTCTCACGTCTTACATGAACCATCATTTCATCTACATGGTAAACACCACTCAAATGAGGTGGGCTGATAGAATCAACATAAGGCTTGACGGTATCTACAAATTTTCTTATCCACTTTATTATTGAAACATGAGTAACTGATATGTTATGAAATTGCTTTAAGTGATCACATACTTTTCTCAATGATACACCTTTGAAATACAAATCTAATGCCACTGTTACTGCTTTAGGATTAGCACGACTTCTTTCAAATCCAATATTCACTATAAACTTATGATTGCATGATTTACATCTATATCGTTGAATATCTCCACTTTTATTATGTCTAATACCACATTTGATAAGAGATTCAGATTTACACTTTATACAATTATTTATTTCATTACTGATAGGAAGAATTGGCGGCAATACATCTTGTGTTACTACCTTTTTGTCCTGTTGTTTCCATAGAGTAACCGCATAACAATGTTTGCATATTATGTGTCTGTATATGAAGTCTAGACAGTTGCATGTCCATTCGCCTTCTTGATGCCCACCTTTGTTGTGACCGTATCGCTTTATTACGTCGTACCATATTCCATCTTCCGATTGTGACTGTACTCTATAATGTAATTTATTCTTACGTTTAATTTGAATACCATCAGAGATTATATCAACTGCCTTTACTTGTCGTCTTAGTTGAACCTCTGTTGCGTTCTTTGAAAACATTTGTGGGCTTGATGTCATGTGCTATCTGCGTATATACATAACATACACATATATTTAAATATATACTACGGATATACTATGTTATCACATGCCATTTGAACCTAAAGTTAAACTTGGTAAGGTAGGAAACAGTTATCGTGTAACTATACCTATGGATATGATTTCAGATTTAGGTTGGAAAGATGGAGATATGTTGAGAATAGGTATGGATGATAATCAACTAAAGATAAGAAAGGAAAAATAGTTTAAAAAACAAACACATAAAGCTCGGACTATTTTTATAGTCCCTCTGTACTCATTTACACAATAAGTGGACGAGAGAAGGTATCATCATCCTCCGAATGCTCGGTAGTCAAGAGGGTTAGGACTCCAACTATGGCATAGACTCAACTTCTCTCGTCCGCATATTGCTTAGAATACCTTGTAAATAAAGAATCGTTAGAGGAGCCTTGTAACTGATCGGTACGTGGGTAATTACTCTTCTATTCTCTCTAAAAAATAACATAATGAGGGTTTAAACTTGTATTTAATTAGGTCTTTTTACCAAAATAATATAAAGAAGTATAAAGGTGTAAAAGGAGATGGACTATGATTATGAGAGACTAAAGTTAAAGGAACTCATAATACGAAATGCCTTATCTTATAGTAAGAAACCAATTACTTTATCCAACGGACAGAAATCACATCATTACTATGATATAAAAAAGGTAGTTTTAGAACCACTTGGCGCTAAACTTATTTCACAACTGATGTTAGAAGAAGTGAAAAAATTTGGAAAGGTTAAATCAGTAGGTGGATTAGAAGTAGGAGCAATTCCTGTTGCTACTGCAATATCTCTATGGAGTCATGAGACAGGAGATAATATCAGCGTGTTTTATGTAAGAAAAAAGCCGAAAGAACATGGTCTAAAACTTAGAGTAGAAGGAAATTCTAAGGAACCAATAGTCATTGTGGATGACGTTGTAACAAAAGGCGCTAGTGTCTTGGAGGCTATTGATGCTTTAGTAGCCGAAGGAAAACAGATGTTAGGAGTTGTGAGTATTATAGATAGAGGTGCAGGCGAAACAACTCTAAAAGAAAACGGTATCAAGTTTTCTTCACTGTTTAAGGATAAAGATTTTGCACGAGCAATAAAAAAGAAGAAAAAAGAAGAATTAAAGATTAAATCTTAATTTCCATTTTTTATTTCAATATATTCTTGACTCAAAATGTTACTTTTTAAGAAATCCAACTCCCTAAGTTACTAGTAAGGTACTAACTCCCGATAAGTAACCAGAACTCTGTTGGCAGTTCTGCTGCATTAAAGGGTGATATCATCTGATGCTGCATTTCGGGTGATAGAGAAATTGGTTGTTAGAAATGTTTTAAAGATTTGATACAGTTAAAGTTAATATTGTATGAGGAATATGCAAATAAAATTAAACGTTGGTTTGCCGAAGAAGGCATTCCATCGGTAGATGTTCAAGATGATAATACAAATGTAGCATTTGACATTCAAACAGGCGGAACAGTAATGAGAATAGGATTTTACAAAACTTCCCTCGACAGTATTATTATATTGAGTGGAATAAAATTTACTCCTGAAGAACAATTAATGTTATCACATCTAAAGACAAAAAGAGACGTCATATGGGATCTCGAAAGGATCTTGATTCAAATGCATCTTGAACCTATATTTTATCCTAATAAAGAAAATATCGAACAAATAAAGGTTCAGAAAACTATCTATTTCGATTCACTTACAAAGAGTAAAATATTTGAAGTTGCAACTGATGTCTTTCAGTCTATACGCGCCATAAGAGAAACTTTCTTAAAAATTGGCAAACCCTAATAACTAAATTAGGTTTAATATTAAATCCAACTCTGTTTGAAGGACACTCAAGTGTTATACCTAAAAAAGTATCGTTCATATGAATAAAAGTCCAAGTTCCTTTTAAGGAACTAAAGGATAGAAAAGTTTAAAATCTTTTGAATATTTTGCTGCAATTACATTATTTACCCAATTAATTATCTTGGTTTTTATTTCATCTATGTCCATCATATTTACCCTCTACCTTTTGGTATTACCAATGTAAAATATAAATAAAATTATAAAAATATTGTTGAAATTGTGATCGAAACCTACTGACTTTTGGTATATTTGATAGTAGGAAATTTTTGTTCCTGTATAGATATCTAGTCATAAATTGCTAAAAAAATAACAAGGATAGTGTATATTTATATATAGTGAGAGATTTTTATTATTAATCTTTGTCACAAAATAGGGACATTCCTGAGGGCAAGAAAAGAACGACTAAAAAAGGTGTGATTATAACAATTATAATTGTAGCAACAGTAGTTGCCGCAAGTTTTTTGGTATATTTTATACCATAAACGAAAAGTATCAGCTTGTCAGTATTTTTATAACAGTTTCCTAGAAACATACATTAACTAATTCTAATATTTTATTGACTATTCGAAAGCAGTGATTTTCTAAAACAATTCCCGTGGCCGATAAAACTTGGAATAGTGTATATTACTATTTCTGCAGAGGTTTGAGTATCCATATCACGAAGATAGTCATCAATCAATAGTCTGTATTTTTTATTGATCAAATTGGCATTATCATAAATATACTGTGGTCTTGTACCATCAGGCAAATACGAAAAAGATGGTTGGAGGAAAAAAGACGAGAATAAAATCACAATCAAAATTAAGCATAAGGATAATTTATTGACGATCTATTCAACCACTCAAAATTAAGCTGTTTCAAATTCTCAATCAATCAATCTATCGAACATATTGACCTAACAGGATGCCTAATATAAGGTATAGATTATTCCATTTTCAAGATCAATTAGTTTGGCACCCGTTACTATTATGAAATTTGGAGGCAGTACATTAGGAGAGGATGGTGCCTGTATAGATAAAATAATTGAGAGAATAAATAAAAAGATAGAAAGTAAAAACAAGATTGTCGCTGTTTTTTCTGCACCTTTGATTAGATATAGGAATAAATTAAGTTCTATGACTGACATAGCAATTCATATTGGAAAGAATTATGCTCAATCGAATCCTATTGAAATCGATGTATTACGAGATGTATATGAAAACATTGCATCCAATAATCTTTCTCAGGAATTTCATAAAAAATTTTCTGATGAAATCAATAGGTTCCACAAAGAAGTCATAATTTCACTCAAACAAGCAGCAGAAAATCGTAGATTTGTTGATGTTACTAGATCAAGAACACTTGCATATAGCGGAGAGATACCTATGTCATATCTAATGGACTATATTTTAAAAAGTAAGGATATAAAGTCGGAGCATGTTAAGATAGAAGAATGGCCCATAATTACAGATGATAATTTTGAAGCCGCAAATTTTTTGATCGAAGAATCAAAGAAAAAATCAAGCTATTTTTATGAGCTGATAGAAAAAAACAATGTAGTAACAATAGGAGGTTTCATAGGAAAAACTATTGATGGGCTAGAGACTACCTATGAGAGGGGAGGTTCTGATAGATCAGCTGCTGACGTTGCAATATTGTTGAACGAACATTACAAAGCAGCATTGGATTTTGAAAAAGATAATGCTGTTTTGAGTGCCGATCCAAAGATAGTAAAGAAAGAATTGGATAGTATCAAATTTCTGTCTTATAATGAAGCGAGATTAGCGGGTATGTTTGGTATGAAGATTCTTGATCCTCTAGCAATTAAAGAAATAGATGACAACAACATGGATATACCCATCGTAATTACTGACATGAAAAATCCATCTAGTACAACTATGATATCAAAAATTTCTCCTGACCAATCAGGTAATCTTGTTAAGATTGTTACTGGAAAAAGAAATTGTGCAATAGTGAGAATGGAAAGCATTGCATCATCACATTTATTAGCATCACTTGAAAGTGATAAGCAATATCATGACTTTATTAAATTATCTCCATATAAGAAAGATGGTGTTGAAATCACTCGAATTCTATTTCTAGATGGAGATTATGTTCGTCGTAATGAACATCATTTTAAGGCATTTTATTCCAGAGCAGAGATAGTGTATGATAGAGGTGTTGTTACACTAATTGGTGATAATATGTGGAAAATGCCTAAAATTGCATCTACTACAAGTAGCACTGTGGGAGAACACGGCATTAACATTCTGAATTTCGATGCGCAAGAGGAAACATCACGTATACTAATTATTGTAGATGATTCTAAGGTAGCTGATGCAATAAGGGCGATTCATGATAAGAGAAATAGAATTGACCGGGACGATGCCCAATGAATAATAAAAGTAAGATATGGATGGATGGAAAATTTGTTGATTGGGATAATGCCAAAATACACATTCTTACACATGGATTACATTATGCAACCGCAGTATTTGAAGGAATTCGTTGCTACAATACTAAAAATGGTCCTGCAATTTTCCGATTAGAGGAACATATCAAAAGGTTGATAAATAGTTGTAAAATGTATCATATGACTTTAGAATATTCTGACAAAGAACTAAAAGAGGCGATAATTGAAACCATAAAAATTAATAAAATCAAAGATTGCTATTTACGTCCTATTTGCTACTATGGATATGGCAAAATGGGAGTCAATCCTTTACCCAATAAAGTATCTACGTCAATAGCTCTGTGGAATTGGGATGACCACATACATACACTAGGTAACAAGGGAATGAGAGTTATTGTTTCTTCTTGGACTAGAATAGATTCAAGAAGCTTACCTATTCATGCCAAGGCTACTGCAAACTATGCAAATTCAGCACTAGCAAGAATAGAAGCAATAAAGCGTGGAGTCGATGAGGCTATTATGTTGAATATGAATGGCATGGTTGTAGAAGGAACAGCTGAAAATATTTTTATAGTAAAAAATGAAATGCTAGTTACACCCCCTTTAACATCAGGTGCACTTGATGGGATTACCAGATCTAGTGTATTATCTATCGCAGAGGATCTTGGCATTAACTTTCAAATTTGTGATATATCACGCGATGAATTGTATCATGCTGATGAGGTATTCTTAACAGGAACAGCTGCTGAAATTAAGTCAATAGGTGAGATAGATAAAATAATTATTTCTGATGGAAATACTGGAAAAATTGCAAGTAAGTTACAAAATATTTATTATCGAATAGTACATGGCGATAATGAAAAATTTAAGAAATGGCTCACATATCTTAATTAAAAAAATTACACTTTTTACTAATCTTGTATTGAATACTAGTATAGAATCGTTAAAGCATTAATCTCTTAGAAGGTTAAGTATGAATCATAATTCCTCTAGAGAGAAGATTCATTTAATATCAATGCAAGGAGGGCTGATCTTAAATCTTTACCGTAAGACGCTTGCTTAAAGTAAATCGCATTAGAGGTACTATCCACTTCTTGTGATATTTCATCTATTCTAGGCAACGGATGCATGATAGAAATATCTGATTTGAACTGTTTCAGAATGTTACTATCAATTGTATAAGTTCCTTTAACCTTTTCATATTCTTGTGGATCTGAAAATCTTTCTTTCTGTATTCTGGTAACGTACAATATGTCTGTATTCTGAAAAACTGTTTCATTCATTTCTACCAATTCTAGAATTTTCATCTTATTTTTTAAACCATAGATCGACTCTTGTCGAATTTGCAATGTTGGTGGAGAAACTAGAATAATTTCAACATCGTAATTAGATAGACCGTATAATAAGGAATAAATGGTTCGGCCGTATTTTAAATCTCCCAAGATACAAATTTTTAACCCATCTATTTTCTTTTTTTCTTTTATTATTGTATATAAATCAAGCATTGCTTGAGTTGGATGTTCTTCACTTCCGCTACCTCCATTAATAATTGGATGATCAGATATTTCTGCGGCAAATTTACTTGAACCGTCAAGTTGGTGACGCAGGATTGTAATATCCGAATAAAGATCCATAACATGTACTGTATCCTGTAAACTTTCTCCTTTTTCTATTGATGATGATCTCAGATCGGATATTCCAATTGAGCTTCCACCTATTGATGCCATTGCTGCTTCAAAACTCATTCTAGTTCTGGTACTTGGTTCATAAAACAGATAACCCATTATTCTGGCTTTTCCTAATTCGTCTCTTTCTTTAGGATTGAGCTTCCTCATTTTATCCGTTTTTTCAAATAAGAACTCAAGCTCATCTCTTTGGAAGTCTTTAATTGAAACAACATCTCGATTAAAGAATCTGTTAGTCTTCACTAATTTTCACTATTATATTATGATAAAAGCCTTTACAAAAAGATTCTCATCAGAATTTAAATAGAATGATAATTGTCTATATGCATATATTAGAGATTTTTTATAAAATTTGCAATTTGACTAAGAGCGGGCCAGTCTTATTTTTTATTTTGATAATGACATATGCATTCTTAATTCAAAATGAGAGTGCATATACATTTGGCCAATATCCTGATACACCAACTGAAAATTATCTTAACAGGAATAGTTCTAATTTAACCATACCCCTTAAAAATACCACAATATTGGATACTATATCTAAGACTGACTACTTTGATTTAATGAAACAAAAAAACCATTCAATTAAGACTATTACCTATACTCCAAAATTTTTATGTGGTAATGTTTCTTCCGATGAAGGTCCTGTGAGACCAGGACATTATGATACTGATATAAGCATCCTTAACAAGCAAGATTATCCGATAAAAATTCTTTGGAACGTCATACCTAATGATGGTAATTCTTCGAATTCAATTATCAAGATTCTTAATCCTGAAAGCTCTACTGGTATTACATGTAGTGATATTCTACCATTGGTTACTGACAGCAAGAACTTACTTGAAGGGTTTGTTTTATTGTCTTTACCTATAAGCGGTAGTAGCATTGGTGCATTTCCTGATCCAAATAATCCACAAGCATCAATTTTAAGATCTATTGACGACTCCCAATCAAATTTGATTGATGTTCAGGTATTTTATACAGCCAATGCGTTACCTCAACTTCCTAGAGAAATGATTTTCAACAAGATTGATTTTACAATATCAAGTGATCCTAGTGGAAAAATACCTCAAGCATTTTTAAGACAGGTGTTAGAAGTTTCGTTCATGTCCAATGCAAGCCAAATTTATGACCAAGTATTACGCGTCAAATCTCTATTGAAAGAAAAATTTAAGTTGTCAGATTCTGAATTAAGCGCTACCAATATCCAAATTCAAAGATCTGATATCGATGTTACTTTTACCAATGATGATCATGCAATATCATCATCGCGCTTAAATCCTAACATATACTATAGGTAATAATTGGATTTAAGAGATAAGCAACAATTTTGCTGATAGCAATCAAAGAGGTTGAAAACTAGCTAGCAAAATATTAAGAATTCATTTTGAATTATATGATAATAAGAATATTAAACCTTAAGTGCTCTAGTTATCATTATTAATTCTGGTCCTGTGGTTAAATTTCCTACAATTACTGAGCTGAAATTGGCAATAATACCTGATGAGACGAACGGTGATCCTCCATTAACGGTCACTGGTTCTGCTTCAACTTGAAGTATTTCCGATATTGTATGAATTTCCGCATCGTTAGCTTTTGGATGAACAATGGCTCCGGCATTTGTAGCCACAACCATGGATCCAACCTGGACGAATCCTCCAACTGACATAGTTTGAAGAGGGACGCCCAAAATATCTTTAATACTCTGATCTACTTCGCCTTGGAATAGATTAGAAACTATTGCTCCTTTATCATTTGCTGAAATTAAGTTTCCAATTGCAGTATACTTGCTTTTTAGTCGTTCCACGTTTAATCCACTCTGTTTAAGGATTCGGATTTCTTCATCAGAAACAGTTGATGGTAACAATATTCCATTATTGTTCATAACTGTCATTGGTCCAATCAATCTGGTTCCTGCCACTGAAACATGAATTATTTTTTCAACAGTTAAATATTCTTTAAGTTTTTTAGTTTTTGTTTCTGCATATCCAAATGGGAGCAAAAGTGTATCATCATTAGTTCGTACAAATAGTCCTACATTTGGACTTCTATATACATCATACTTGTGGATTACCAAATGTTTATTCTCTCCATTATGTGAACATCATATGACAATATTTCTCTTGTGTGCGAACATGAAATAAGGAATTATTTACCTGATTTAAATTTATGTTTCAATAATTGTTTAAACAGCTGGTGAATAATTTTAGTTTCAAAATAAATTTATCCTATTTTCTTAAAAATAAAAAATAAGAATGATTTCTTATCCTGACATACAGGAGCTAAAACCACATTCTATGCACATATTGCAACCCTCGGTAATAATCAATCTTGCATTACATGACGGACATGCTTCGTACTCATTATACTCATTTGGAGATATTGTCATATTCATTTTTAGTTTGGATTGAGATATATTGAATGTATTATCTGCTGCTGCTTCCATCTCTTCTGTATCTCTAAATACTTTTTCAACTTGTTTCATAACATAGTCTTCTTTAATGTTACTTTGAATATAGTCAGTTACATAAGCACTTGGTTTTACAATAAATTTTTTCTCCTTATCAGTCCCAGTTATGTGGAGTACCTGTTCATGTCTAGAGCCATCTCTATAAACCGTAACCCCCTTTAATCCCAATTCGTGTGATAGAAGATAAGCTGCCTTTATATCCTCGACTGTAACATCAGATGGCATATTAATAGTCTTTGCTATTGCATTACTAATCCATTTCTGCCAAACTGCCTGAGCCATTAAATGATCGGTCCAATGTACATCAATAGCGGTTACAAATATTTCTTGTAGCTTTTCGGGAATTTCGCTTAGTCCTCTTACGGAGCCATAATTATTTGCAATTTTTGTTAGAATTTCATCATTATACAATCCATTCTCTTTCAGTACATTCTCAAATATTCTATTAGTATAGAAAAACCTTCCCACAGTAACGCGTTTTTCAAAAACTAGCGCAAAAACAGGTTCGACACCATTTGAGGTATCAGCTATCATGGATAATGTTCCTGTAGGGGCGATTGTAGTTGTCCATGAGTTTCTAATTCCATATTTTTTAATTTTCTCAACCAATGAGTCCCAATCATATGAGTGATGTCGCTTTGGAATTTCATAGTATCCTGCTACGGGTATCATTTTTCCTTCAACATAATCCGTTTGATTATATAAAGGAAAAGCCCCCCTTCCCTTGGCGATTGCAACACTTTCTTCCATACTGTAATAAGATAATGCTTCTGCTACTCTATTCATAAATTCATAGCCTTCTTTTGAGTTGTATGGTATTTCTAAAGTAAATAATAGATCAGCAATGCCCATTATTCCAAGCCCAATTCTCCTTGTTAATTGTGTATTATGTTCAATTTCTTCAACAGGATATTTGTTCATGTCGATAACATTATCTAAAAATCTAGTGGAGAGACGTATTGCCTGCTCATAACGTTGCCAGTCAAATTCATATTTTCCATCAATATTACGCTTAACAAAATTGGCTAAATTGATCGATCCTAAATTGCATGATTCATACGGATAGAGTGATTGTTCGCCACATGGATTTGTTGCTCTAAGTGGTCCTGCTTTTACGTTTATACAGGGATTATATTTATTGATATTATCAAAAAATATAACGCCAGGCTCAGCACTCTTCCAAGCGCTGAAGGTAATCAGATCTAGAAGCTGGTGTGAATCAATTTGTTTGATAGGTTCATGAGTGGTTGGATTTCTAAGTGTGTATCTGTGATTATTTTCGTTAATTATTGATTCCCAAAAATCGCTCCAAATTCCAATACTTACATTAAAGTTTTCGAATATACCTGGTTTGGTTTTGGCTGTGACAAACTTTTCAATATCAGGATGCCATGATTCCATTATTCCCATGTTTGCACCCCTTCTTTTTCCACCTTGCTTTACTACATCTGTAATTGTGTCTATAATTCTCATGAATGAGATCGGTCCTGAGGCAACGCCAGAAGTTGATGCTACTATATCACCTTCAGGACGGAGATTAGAATAGTTAATACCCACTCCTCCACCGGATTTGAATATCATTGCTGCGTCAGTAGAAGATTTCATTATCTCTGACATGTCATCTTTCATATCCAAAACAAAGCAGGCTGAAAGTTGGCCAAGTTTTGCTCCAGCGTTCATAAGAGTAGGAGTATTTGGTAGAAAGTCTTTTGACACCATTAAATTATAATATTCTATAATTCTATCGGAATACTTTGATAAGTGACCTTCAGCAATTAACCGTAAAAGATCTTTAAAGCTAATTTTCATGTGACCGCTTTTTGCCAAATGAATGTAATGCCTGATCATTGATTCAAAATGGTAATTGTTAAGATAGTGATTTCCAATTTTTAGTTTCAGATGAAAATCATCTATTTTTTTATAATATTCTTCAGCTTCCGTGATATTTTGAACTACTACATCGTTATTGGAGTACAATTCAGTATCATGGAGTATATCAGGAATTGTTACAAGAATTGCGACTCGTTCAAAAAGCGATCTAGGATCTTCAATTATTTCATTATTGTTATCTCTTAACAGGTAGCGTGAAGCCAATACCCGGAGGGAATTAATATCAAAAGATTTGTCCACTTCATCTAGATCTTTCTTATTTAGAATTTTCTTTTTTTCATCTCTGATTTTGCGTCGTTCATGTCTATATAGGATGTATGCCTTGGCGGTCTCTGAGAGTCCTTCTTCGATTAATATCGATTCAACCATGTCTTGGACATCTTCAACACTTGGAATCCGATTGGTATCAAAAACAGAAAATTGTTGATCCATTTTTTGGACAACTTTTTCAGATAATTTTTCAGCAAGTTTGTAGTCTGCTTTACCTGCTGCCATTAATGCTTTGTGAATGGCATTAGAAATCTTTGAATTATTAAAATCAACCAGTCCCCTGTCCCTTTTCTTAATTTGTGCTATCGGTGTTTTGTTTTTATTTGAAGAATTTTCAATCTCGGTAATTTCTTTTGCCATAACGCTCTATACAGCTAAAGCTTAGCTTAAAAGGATTATCTTACTAAAAAATAATATAATGAAGGTTTAAACTATTTGATTCAGTATTATTATATTGTAAAATTAGTGGAGCCGCAGTTTTGACATACTCCTGATGATACGGACATCTTTGTACCACATGAGCTGCAAATTTTGTTTTTGTAAATTGGTCTGAAGAAATTAAAATCATGTGACTTACTAATACAATCCATCAGTTCACTGTCAGAAAGATCACTTACGTCAACATTAAGTGAAACTCCACCATTAAGTAATTTATCGATTGAATTACTTGATTCTATTATAGGACCAGTATTTGAAAGTAAATCTCTACCGTTTATAAGAAGACCTTGTGAATAAGATTTTATCATCATTTCATCACCAGCTTCATGATACATGTTCCCATATTTTTCCGAATCCAGAGAAGCTAATCTTGTATTACTGTCATCTGTAATCATTGCAATTCTTATAGAATCGTCTCCAGCACGTCTTCCCTGATCAGAAGCAACTTGTACTGCAGTACGTAATACCTTTTGAATTATTTCTTCTCCATCAAATTCATGTCCCAGAATATTATATACTGACTCCCTTATTCCAGTCAGATTAATTACGAGATTCATCTTGCTTAATTGCATCATTTGTGTTATGTTGGCCAAAATAGGAAGCATTTCTCTTCTTATCATTTCCAAAATAGAGTTCCTCCTTGCCAGTAGAGCGGAAATAGCCGGTTTTATCATCAGTGCCAATCTTGCTCTGAAATATGTTTCGTCTTTATTAGACTGATAAGCTAATCTGGGCAGATTAATCGCTAAAGACTGTAAGCTTACAACTGAACTAGATTTCTCATCAGCTAGAGTTTTTACTATCCCTGTATGACTTCTAAAATTCTTGGATACAGACAAAATCCCTCCATGTTTAACAATATTGCCTATCAAATCTGAATTTGCTTTCACCGAGTCTTGACCATTGCCAATTAGAGATAACCCAATAGTGGGAATAGGTGTATGGTCCAAATATTTCATATACGCATTTAATATAGACCTAATAATTGAACCATCATCATCGATTGAAATAGGAAAAGTAATTACTGGAAATCCTGAGGATGAATATGATCTTGAAAGGGAAGATGAAATAAATGCCCTGGAAAATACAGACTCAATATCTTTATGATTATTTTGAATCTTATTTGAAATGGTAGAAATAAAATTATCAAGTATTATCTCCCTCGAAGTTTCCCTACTTAAGACCGAAACCAAAACAGGTAGAACTGCTGTGATATCATCTAGTGTACGAATTGGTTTTATTCTTGAAACATTCAAGTATTTTCCCTTAAAGTTTAAACCATTGTCAATAATATTCTTGGTATCAATAAAAATGGTGTCAGGCATCAAGTTCCATAGTCCGGCGTTCGAAATATTTAATTCCCCAGCAAGATGCATATCCGTGATATCTTTGGGCAACATATTGAAGAGCAGGTTTTCGGAAAAAACAGCAAGAGATGTTTCCGATAGAATTCCTTCTACCCCATTTTTGCTATATATTGGATTGTTAAGCATATCTGATATGTCGGATCCTGGAAGACCCAGCCTAGCAAGTTTTGATCTAAATTCCTCATAACCATGTTCGATTAAAATTGAATTCACTGTTTCTCTAATAAGTGAGGATGTAAGATAGACTGTTTGAAATTTGTAAACCTTATTTTCTACTTCCTCAGTAATCTTATGTGCTTGTTCAAGGGGCATATTTGCCTCCCTAACTAAAGATTGAGTAATCCTATTAGAATTAAATTCTTCAATAGAATGTCTAGAAGTCCGTACGTACATTTTTCCACTTTCAATGATAGATCTCTCTTCAATTTGTCTTGCTAGACTGAGGACTAATTTTCCCAGATTAGTAATTGTATATCTTCTTTCTGCCTTATTTAATGCAACAAGAGATTGCCTCAAAAGCTTTCTCAAGTGGTAAGCAAATTTACCAGATTCTTTTTTAGATTTAAAACCAGCTAGCGATTTTAATTCTGAATAAGTTAAAGGTCCCTTGGAATTTAGAATACGAAGAATATCTATCCTGTTAGGACTTGCCATAACAGAAAAAATCATCCTAACCCTTTTTGCTGCTTGTAAAATTCCACTAGGTTTTGTTTCAGTTTGAGTTATAAGATCATGACTCGTCTCTATCCCCATCTCACCCGATATTATCCTTAGATAATTTAAAATTGAGTCGTAAATAGTTATTGACTAATAGTGCAAAACAATTAACCTGTGCATTAGAAAATCAAATTTAGATCATTACTTCATTTTCCTCTATTAGGGATTCTAATTCATTTCTGTTTTTCATTACATTAATCGTATCAGGTATGTCAGGTAATTTTAATTTCGTGTCTTCTTCAACACTCTGTTCTACTTCACTTAAAATTTTTAGCGCTTCTTCATCTATTGGCATAGATATTTTCACGTCAGGATTAACATTGTAATTTAGTATTTCGGATGAAGCTGTTGTAACATCGTTCAATACCTCACACGCCGTAGGTATTACCATTGAAATATCTTTTTCTATATCTTTTATCAAATCTATCGTTGGATTTATGGTATCCATTATCATAGCAAATTCGCTTATTATGGTAGAACGTAGAGCTACAACTTCAAGTGACATTCCCATATTTCTTGTTGTATGCTGAATTCTGCGTATATTTACAAGTTCATTAGCTAGTGCCTTAGCCCGAACGTTGTTACCGACTTTGATGTTTCGAACAATTTGTTTTCTAAAATCAGCATCCATCATATCAAATTTTTTTGAGAGCTTATTCAACTTTGTAATTTGATTACTAATAACCTGAGCAGCATTAGAAAGGTCGTTTTGAAACTCTGTATGATGCTGCATCAAAAAATATATGGTGTAGGAAGAATGTAAAAATAATTGTCAGTGTCTATCAACAAAAGAGTAACATAAAGCTAATCTAAATAATTTCTAGTATATGATGAAATCTTGCCATACAAGGAAAGGAATCCTATGAATAGCGTAAGAAAAATGAATCCTATATCAAATGTTTTCTTAACGAAAGAGATACCGTTAATCAGCTTGTTTTTCTAGTGTAAGTCCATGCTTTGCATCATATCCTTTTACCATAACGGTTGAACCGATGGGTAAATCAGCTGGTGTTTTAATTCCTGGTAGAAAGCCTGAAGCTGAGATAGGAGCATCCTTTAACTTAAAAACTACCCAGGCATATGACTTGACATCATCAAATCCTTCAGGAGCTACTGATTGAATAGTATGGGTGACTACTGTCCCAATTCCTGGAAATTCAATAAATTCAAAATCACTCCTAGAGCATTGACTACAATAGTACATTGTCTCAAGCATAATTTTTCCGCAATTCTTACACTTGTTTGCTAAAATTTTTCCGCTATTAGCTGTTTCAATAAATCTTTCATGCGTGCTAGAATGTTTTTCCATTCTGATACACCAAGATTAGATTTTTTGAAAGATATGAACAGCTGCACTTGCCCCAGTTGCTCCAAAGTTATGTGTTAGGGCTATTTCAGCATCTTTTACAGTTCTATCTCCAGCTGTACCAGTAAATTGTTCGAAAACTTCTACAACTTGTCCTACACCTGTAGCGCCAATAGGATGTCCTTTGGATTTTAATCCTCCTGACGGATTAATTGGGATCTCTCCATTTCTATGAGTAATCCCTTCCCTTGCTGCGACGGCTCCCCTGCCCTTTTCAAAAAATCCTAAATCTTCAATGTCAATAATTTCTGCAATTGTAAAACAATCATGAACTTCAGCAAAATCTATGTCTTTTGGAGTTACTCCTGCCATCTTGTATGCTTGTTTTGCTGCAATTATTGTACTTGGAATAGTGGTGATATCCTCTCTGGATTGTATAGCTGCAGGTGATCCACCTCGTCCTGAACCAATAACTTTTAGATAATTGTTACCAACCCTCTTGGCAAATTCTTCAGTGCATAAAATAACTGCTGATGCACCATCAGAAAATGGACAACAATCATAAACCTTCAAAGGTGATGCAACAACTGGTGAATTCATAACATCATCTACTGTTATCCTTTTTCTAATGTGTGCTTTCGGATTTAATAATCCATTTTCATGGTTCTTCACTGCAACATATGCCAAATCCTCCTCTGTAGCTTTGTATGTAGTCAAGTAGGACCTGGCAATCGAGGCGAATAGTCCTGGAAATGAAGCTCCATTTCCACCTTCATAAAAGAAGTCAGAACAATATGAAAAGAGAGTGGTACTCAAAGTAGTTCCAGTATGAGTTATCTTTTCTACACCGACGCCCAGAACACAATCATAAAAGCCTGCAGCAACATTTGCATACGCCTCTCTAAACATTACCGAACCCGAGCCGCAAGCAGATTCGATTGTTAGTCCAGGTACATGAGGAATTCCAAGATTACTCATTAATACAGGTGCCATATGTACTTGTTTATCAGCAACACCAAAAACATTGGATATATACCCAGCTTGGATATCCTTTGGCGTAATTCCAGCCGAATCTATCGCATTTTTTGCCGCATCCAATCCTAGCTCAATAATACTTTGACTTAGTTTACCATATTTTGTACTTCCAGCTCCAAGAACGCATACATTATTTACCATTTATATGAAAAATATTCATAGAGAATATAAAAATGTTCGAGATTGGTTTGCATCATAAGTAATTTTCGATGAGAATATCAAAATGAAAGACGGCTTTGCAGTCCGTATGTAACCAATTTTTTAGCCAACCTAAAAACTAAATTATTATTCTCTATAATCTATTTGAGTTTGCGGGGAGAATTTCAAGCGGCAGGCATTGAACAATACAAACTTGTAATTTGTGAGAAACCCCTAGCCGCAAAAAGGATATCAGAAGTCCTAGGGACTAAAAAAATCATAAAGAGACAACCTCTGGCCGGTGTAGTAATATTTGAAATTATTTCAAATAACGACCAACGATTTATTGTATGCTCAGCACTTGGACATTTGTATAATCTATTTCCTTTAGAAAAAAATCGAAAAAAATATCCAATATATGATGTGAAATGGTCTCCGCGACATTCAACCATTGTAGGAGAAAGAAGAAGAATTATGCGAACCTTGAGGGTCATATCAAATATTTCAATGGGCGCTTCTGAATTTATACACGCCTGTGACTACGATCTTGAAGGTGAGCTCATTGGTTACAATATACTCCAATACGCTTGCAAAAATAAATATGAAATATCAAAGAGGGCCAAATTTTCTTCTCTGACTGATTCGGAAATAAATCAGTCATTTGATAATTTACAAAATACAAATATTAGAATTGCTGATGCTGGAAAGGCCAGACATTTAATTGATTTTATTTTTGGTGTAAACCTATCAAGAGCTCTGGTTAATTGTTTGAATGTTTCCAATCAAAATAAACAGCATCATAATTTAACCATCGGAAGAGTTCAAGGTCCTACCCTAGGATTTATAGTAAATAGAGAGATAAATATTAGAAACCATGTACCAGATCCACTCTGGTATATAAATGGAAAATTTGAGAAATCTGGTTCTTTTTTCAAAGCTAATCTAAATTCTGCAGTTCATAAATTATCAGATATAGAAAAAATACTGAGGGAGTGCAGAAATGAAATTGGAGTTATTAAAGAAATAATCCAATTTAACAAAAAGATCAATCCTCCCACACCGTTCAATATTAGTAACCTACAAAAAGAAGCTTACCGAATTTTTAAGATGTCACCTTCCGCTACTCTTTCTATTGCAGAATCTCTCTACCTGGCGGCACTAATTTCATATCCTCGTACTTCCAGTCAGAAACTTCCTTCCTCCATAGGATATAAACAAATACTTAAACAATTAAGCATAAACCATGACAAAAAAAATGAAAATATTATACAAGACTTATTAAAAAGAAAATATTTGGTTCCTTATCAAGGTAATGAAGAAGATTCTGCTCATCCGGCAATTTACCCTACAGGCATAAAACAAAAAAAACTTAACATGTTCCAGCAAAGAATCTTAGACCTTATTATTAAGAGATTTTTATCCACATTTGGGAACACCGCCGTAATAAAATACAGTGAAGCTACTATCCATGTGAATGGTCATGACTTCATAGCCAAAGGAAATACAATCTTGAACGACGGTTGGATTTCTATATATGAACCGTATTTTAGTATCAATGAATCTAAATTACCAGAATTTAATAGAGGGGAGTTTGTGAAGGTGGATAAAGTCACTGCAATAGAAGACTTTACAAGACCATCTCCTAGATATAATGAAGCAAGCCTTTTGGATAAGATGGAATCTGAGGGCATTGGAACAAAATCTACTAGGGCTGAAATAATTAATTTATTAATAAAGCGTAAATACATAACTCAAGACAAAATTGGAATAGAACCTACAGAATTGGGATTTACAATAGTCAATACCATGAAAAAATATGTATCTGAGATTGTTTCAACAAAATTAACTAAATTACTGGAATCCAGTGTAGAAAAAATAGAAAAAGGAGATCTTAATTTAAACGATGTACGCAAATATCTAAAAAAATCATTAGAAAGTCCTCTAAACAAGATCAAAAAAAATGAATGTGCAATTGGTGATGAAATAAAAAATGTATTGAGTTTATCTGAAAATAGCATAGCAATCGGCAAATGCCCAAAATGTCAAGATGGAAAAATGATCTTGATTAAATCACCAAAATCGAATAAACGATTTATTGTCTGTTCTCAATATAGAGTAACTGGTTGTAATGCAATTGCGTCAGTTCCCCAAATAGGGTTCATTAAAAAAAGTAATAATATTTGTTCTTGTGGATGGCCTACGATTACCATTATGTTTACAAGGAAAAAGTTATGGAGAATTTGTGTAAATAGAGTTTGTCCTGAAAATAGGTATAACAAAATGAATAATCATCCCGAATCAGATTCAAATACATTAATATAATTTTTGTACACATCCGTTCTTCTATTTTTTAAAAGTGGAAGCATCCCTCTTATTGTATCTATCCTAGAATTATCGATATCTATGATTTCCATCCCTTCTCTATTTCCCATATCAACCAAGGTAGAACCAAATGGATCAATGACCATACTGCGACCAGAATAGATATTACCAAGCTGATTTGGTGCTATTACATAAACACCATTTTCTATTGCTCTTGCTTTTAACATTATTTCCCAGTGTTCTTCTTTCATATTTCCATTTACCCACGCAGATGGAGATACCAATATACTTGCGCCATTGACAGTTAGAATTCTAGATATTTCTGGAAACCGCATATCATAGCATATTAGTAATCCCAAATTTCCGACAGATGTTCTTGTTGGTCTTTCAATAATATTACCTGCAGCTAGCTTCTTAGATTCTTTGAATCCCAGGGCATCGTACAAATGAATTTTTCTATATACTGATTCTAATTTGCCATGATCATTAATTATGACTGCAGTATCAAAAACTTTATGATTCTGTTTATTGGTATTGATAATTTCGTATATTGTTGCAATCACATTTATTTTATTTTTTTTGGCAGAATTTGATAACATTGATATGAAGTTACCACTAATTTTTTCTGCAACTTGGTGTAATTCTTCTGGTTTTTGTTCGGATGGAGAATATGCCATCTGAAACTCTGGAAAACAGATTAATTGTGCTCTGTTCTTGGCGGCTTCTTTTATTAATTTTAGAGAATAAGCTAAATTTTGTTCCTTATGCAATGAAGATTTCATTTGAACTAAAGCAGCCCTAAATTTTTTCTTCATCTAGTTCATCTTAAAAGTATAGGATAAAATTTTTTCTAATCACAAGTCTTGTGAACAAAAATCAATCATTCCTTTTCAGCAGAGTATACTTGTTTTTTATGTGAATATCCTCTTTCTTCTGAAAAGTGCCAATTTTTTCCACATATTACACAAGTGATACGATTTTCATTTTTGAATAATTCCAACTCATAATGACTGCAACGAATTTGGTATTCTTTTTTCAAGGAATCCATTTCCCTCAATGTGTCTATGTGTCTCACAGAATTTTCCGTCATATACTGAAATATTTGATTTGATTACCTTTATCTTTTTATTGATTTCTCATTACTTAATTTTCTGCAGTTCAAATAGAAAATCATCTAAAAAATTAACTACTTGTAAACTTGAGCAAATTTGATAAGAAGGATGTAAGGATAATAGTTTAATGAAAAAGTGTCCTATATGTGGTTGTACACAGCACAAGTTATTTGGTTGTGGAAGGCATTGGTTACGTCATACAAAGAATACTGATGGATTTTGTGAAGAAAAAAAAGTTTGAACTATTTTATTTCATACAGTGCTATCGATAGTTTTAATGCCATTGTATCGTCCGTTTTTTCCGCTAGTGGCAATATGTATTTCTGTGTTTCTTCCTTATATCGCAGTGCCTTTTCCTTCTTTCTGTCATTTTTTAAAAACCTAGCATTGTCCAAACGGTCAGCAAGTTTTATGAATCGAGACATTTTTGGGCTTTTCGAAATATTTTCAAAATATTTGACGAGTAATAATTCTCTGTTTTCTTCATTTGTTTTTGGTTCGGTCAAGATCTTGATAGTGTCATATACATCTTCGCCAAAATTTGATTTCAAAAATTCCACGATTTCATGATCATCCTTACTTTTCTCTATAGCTTCGTGTAGAATAGCTGCACAAATTGTATCTACATCATGAACTTTTAACTCATCAGATAATATTAGTGCCACCTTCATAGCATGATTGATGTATGGTTCATGACTTTCATTCCTAAAGAATCCTGAATATACATTAGCAGCAAAACCAAAGGCTTTGGTAATCTTCACAACATCATTAAGGTTATCGCCAAAAGGTTGAATTAACCTAGTAAATGCTACTTTCGTAAAATTATTCAAATTCCATTCCATCTTGACTCACATAATTAACTAATCAAGTATTTTTAAATAGTTTTTCAAACATGCTATTCTCCAGTAAATCATTTCAATTCTTATTGTCCTATCATTTGTACAATTAGAAAAAGATGAGCACGATTGAAATAAATGAAATGGAGTGGTACTTTAGAGATCTTTTATTTAGAAATTATAACAAGGCTGTATTACAACTTAAAATAGAAACTATCCCAAATAACATGATTGAAACTTATCTTAGATATAGAAATGGAGACCTAAAGCACATTTCCTCAATTCTAGAAATAGTATTGGAAAATCTAGTCTCATCCAAATTTATAGATCGTAGAGATGATTTTGTAGAAGTAAGAGATGGCATATCGCGCTTACAATGTAGTAATTGTTATTATATTTGCTATCTTGGAAATTTAGAATCAAAGGTCTGTTTAAGGTGTCAAAGTAACAAATTAAGTACGTTCCCAAAAAAAAATTGATCTTAAAAATCTAATTTTCATACTTTAAACTTGATCAATCTTGTTTGAATTTGGCATGAGGGGCAATAGGATGGAGTAACTGTCTACTATCTTATGAATTAATTATTGAAACTCATATATAGAACTTTAAGAAACATTTCTAGTTGAAAAAATGTCTGCTTTAACCATAAGGAAGTTTTATGAAGAAATACTTCAATTTGTAGGAAAAAAAGTTTCAATAGAGACGTCTTATGAGAAAAATTATAATGGAACATTGACTGCTATCGACGAAAAATTAGATACTGTTCTTGAAAATGTAGAAGGTCATGGAATACTGAGAGTTATCATAAACGGATCATTTGTGAAAGAAATAAAGCTTTTAGAAAAGCCTTTTGATCTTAAGGGTCTTGCAGAACGTCTATCAAGGGTATTCCCAGGTCTCGTAAAAATCAGAGATGATGTGAATGCAATAATTGTGATGGATAAGATCAAGGTAACGGAACATGGGATAGAGGAAGGTACTGGATTAGCCGCGGACAGGGTTAAATCAATATATGAAGAATTCATGAGGGAGTTTAAGAAGTAGATTTGTTATTTGAGGTCAGATATTCTGACCTAGCAGGAAGGATAGGAAAAATCAAAACTCCTAATGGGACTATTGAAACCCCTGCATTTATTCCTGTTGTTCATCCCGTATCACAATCTGTAGATGTGAAGTTTATAAAGAAATTAGGTTTTGAAGCAGTTATTACAAACGCGTACATTACATTGAAACAATATGGAGACATTGCAAGACAAAAAGGTATTCATAACATAATAAATTTTGATGGTCCAATAATGACAGATTCTGGTGGTTATCAAGTACTCGAATACGGATCTATTGAATTAGAGCCTTCATTTATAGCCCAATTTGAGAATGATATTCAAAGCGATATTTGCGTTCCTCTTGATAAGCCAACAGGATATGGACTAAGTTATGAAGTAGCTGAAAAATATGTTAATGAGACTATCAGAAATTCCGAAGAAACATTAAATCTCATCAAAAGTAACAATAACCCAAACTCTATTTGGGTAGGTCCAGTACAGGGTGCAGAACATCTTGATCTAGTTAAGAGATCCGCGGAATTATTAGATGAAATGGGATATGAAATGATGGCTCTTGGGAGTCCTGTACAATTACTGGAATCGTACGAATTTGCAATTTTAGCTAACATGATAGGAACTCTTAAATCAACTGTAATGTCCAAACCTATTCATCTCTTTGGAGCTGGACATCCTTTAACGATACCATTAGCAGTAGCGTTAGGATGTGATACTTTTGATTCTGCTTCATATATACTGTATGCAAGAGACAACAGGTACATGCATCCAAATGGCACTTCAAGATTGGATAACTTGACATATCTTGCATGCCAATGTCCAGTTTGCATAAACATGACAGTTAGAGAATTTATTGATCTCAAACAAGATGAAAAAATAGTTGAATTGGCTAAACACAATCTCTACGTATTAAGATCTGAAGTTTTGTCAGTAAAACAAGCTATCATGGAAGGAAGACTTTGGGAATATGTTGCGCAAAAAGCACGAGCTCATCCTAAATTGATGGAGGCCTTCAAGTTATTTATGAACTACAAACATTTAGAAGATGGTACACCACTGTTCAAGAAAAAAGCAATATTTTTTATGGAATCAATCGATCAATATCGACCAGAAGCCTGTAGAATAAGAAGGATTTTTAGTTCCTTTAGTACGAATAAGAAAAAGATCGTTCTATTCCCTGATACTCAAGTTTCTCCTTTTTATTGTTCACAAGAATATTTCAAATTATCAAAAAAATTTTCAGATTATCAAATTTGTGCTTATAATCCTTTTATTGGTATAATTCCAATTGAAATTTCAGATATTTATCCTGTTGCTCACAACTTGATAACCAGGAAAAAATTTGATTTCAATAATAGTAAAGACTATCCAACATTTGTTAGTTCATTAGAAAAATTTCTATCATGTAATTTTTTTGATGATGTGATAATCGTTGCCGACGATTTCATGCAAGGGATAATTCAAGATATTCAGATAAAATCCAAAAATCTAAAGATTATCAAACATAGTCATGATATAATAGAGCAATTATAATGAATTACTCATAAAATTGATTTAGAAGCATTTAGAGCTTGATCATTTTATTTTGTGCCTTGATTTTTGCTTAAATATTAGAAATAGTTAAGATAAACAATAATAATGGCAATTGATTATGAATTTATTTATACGTTTAGTGAAGAGTTATTGAATTTAGATAATTCTCTTCGATGGATTGGTATTTCAAATAAATACGGTGTTTTAATTAATGTTGAACAACGTGAAGGATTAAAACCATTAATGTCCGAGGAGGAAAATGAAGAGTATGCTTCTGCTGCCATCTCAAGATATAGAACTAGGATTAAGTTTCAAATAAAAATTGGGAAACTAAACTATGCTGTCGGCAAATATGAAAATGTAACTAGAATTACGATTCCTATAAATAAAGACTATTTTCTTCTCTTGACAATAGATAAAGAAAAAAATTACGATGACATAATTATGAAAAAGATAATTCCATTTATTGATAAAAATAGGAATAGGTTTCATTCTGAAAACTTAAATGATTGATCACTTTTTCCTGTTACTCTTCAAGGAGTTCTAAAGTCTACTCTTAAAAATTATGATTTAATATCATTCACAAATCTTTTGTAAATTGATAGTGCTTCATCCTCGTTTTTAGCTCCGACAATAGTGGCTGCACCGCTAGTCATAAAGCTTATTGAAAGGTTGTCAGAATTACTACTGGTGATGGTTAACCCTAGTTCCCCTTTTGTCTTAATCGTATAACCCAACTTTTCCGCGCTTTTTTCAATTCCAAGCAGGTTTAGCGATGACGAAATTTGTGCAGGTGTGACAGTGTAAGTTCTCTTTCCCCTGTCACGACCACATAGTTCTTCTATTATTAGTTGCTGTGTTTCCAACTGATTTCTATCTATTCTTTTTGTTCCACATGAAGGACATTCTTCTTGTCTGAATATTGAAACTTTTTCCAGAGATAGATCGTTTAGATCTATATACAAGAGTTTATTTTCAAGTGTTGGTTTTTCTCCTACAATAATCTTGACTACTTCAGAAACTTGAATACCACCCACTAGATATAAAATTGACGGATGAACACCTTCAGTACTACAAGTAGGCATATCGTCTTCTGCTAATGCAGGAAAGATACATCTTAGACAGGCTGTTTTATTCGGAATTATTGTACAAATTGATCCTAACATGCCCAATGCACCTCCATAAATAAGAGGTATATTCAGTTTAATGCATGCGTCATTTAGAGCATATCTGGCATCTATGCTATCTAATGCATCTACCACTATATCAAATCCATTAACAATGCTTTCAGCTGTATATTTGGTAACAGAATTTGGAAGAGCTTCGATTTCAACATTTGAATTTATTTGCTGAAGTTTTGCCTTTGCTGCTTCAACCTTTACTCTGCCTATATCATTTTCTGTATAAAGATGCTGTCTGTGTAAATTAGAAATTTCTATTATATCTCTATCAACTATCTTCAATTTTCCAATACCCATAGCAGTTAGTTGTGTAACTACAGGATTACCAATGCCTCCTACTCCAACAACACAGACTTTTGCCTTCCTAAGTTTTTCTAATCCGACAAATCCTATTTCATCGAGCATTATCTGTCTAGAGTATCGTTGTAAATCCTCGTTCTTCAGTTCAGAACCACCAGCAACTGCTGGAAGAATATAGATAGAATCACCTTTGTTAAGCCTAGTGGCCATACCATCATTACTAAAACGCATATTTTTTCCGTTTATGTATATGTTAATTAACGATCTTGGTTTGCCGTTCAAATCCAAAACTTTACGCTTAAAATCTTCACCAAGCTGTTCTGTTAGTTTGGTAAATGCATCTTGGAGATCTGTAGCATCTAATGGAATTTTCTTTTCCTCGCTACCTTTCGTAAGAACAGATGGAATAATAAATTCGATACTTGTCATTCTATACTCATCCCTGTTTATGTAATCATCGCAGATACGGTCTGTACATCTGGCTTCACAATATCAAGTTTAGGCAATGCACTTAGTATTGCTTCAGTAGATTTCAATCCATTACCAGTAATATAACATACTACTTTTTCATCTCTTTCTATAAATCCATCATCGACTAGTTTCTTGAGTACAGCAATAGCGACACCACCTGCAGGTTCAGTAAAAATGCCTTCAGTTTTAGCTAGTGTCATAATTCCATCAATAATTTCATTATCGGTAGCTTCTTCAGCAATACCACCATACTGTTTCAATCTTCTAAGAACATAAATGCCGTCCCCAGGATCCCCAATAGCTAAACTTTTTGCTATAGTGTCCGGTCTTTCTACAGGAACTATTTCACGACTATTTTTCTTAAAAGCATCAACTATAGGAGCGCAACCATGTGGTTGTGCAGCTGTAATTTTTAGATTTGAAACGTCGCCGATAAGTCCTATTTCGTGTAACTCTTCAAATCCTTTACAAATTGCATTTAGCATTGCACCACTACCAACGGGTATTATGAGATGATCTGGAACTTCCCAGTTAAGTTGTTCGGCTACTTCAAATGCCAATGTCTTTGAACCTTCCACATAATATGGTCTCATATTAATATTTACAATTCCTATGCCTTTTAAATCTCCGATTATTGAGGCAACCCTATTAGCATCGTCATATGTTCCTTCTACGGCAACAAATTTAGCACCATAAGATAATGCCTGCGCAATCTTGACTTTTTCAATATCAGATGGCGCAAAAATATAACATGGCAAATGTGCTTTAGCAGCATGAGCAGCTGTTGCCGAAGCTAGATTTCCAGTAGATGCGCATCCTACTGCCTTGAGTTTGATTTCTCTAGATTTTGAAATGGCGACACCTGCAGGTCTGTCTTTAAAAGAAAAAGTTGGATTTACAGAATCGTTCTTTATGAAGAGATTTTTAAGGTTTCCAATATGTGTACCTAAATCCTCTGCATGCTGTAGAGGTGTAAAACCAGCATGAATATTGACTATACAGTTTTTGTCAGCAATTGGCAAGAGCTCAAAGTACCGCCAGTAAGTTTTTTCCTGTCTTGATGAGAAAGTGTCTTTGTTTAAATTAATTGGAACATCATATATAACGTCGAGTGGACCAAAACATTCTTCACATATGTATTTGAATATTGGAGTATATTCAGTACCGCACTCTCTGCACTTTAGAAATCGAATAGAACCCATGTATACTCAACTATCAACTTATTTGTTTAGTAATAAGTTTCGCTAATAGTAATTTTAGTATTACTTAATTTTTTTACCTTAAAATTTTATAAGCAATGACATCAATTAGATCGAAAATAGTATTTATTCAGAATTCAATATAATTATTGCATAATAATATAATAAATTGTCAATTTTCTTGAGGGTATAACCTATTATGAAAACATGACCTATTTCCTGTATGACATGCAGGATTTTTTGAATCTACCAGGTAAATCACGGAGTCCTGATCACAATCAACTAGGATATCCTTCACTTCCTGAATATTTCCAGATTCTTCTCCTTTCATCCACAGTTTATTACGAGAAACGCTCCAAAACCAAGCATTACCTGTCTTGACTGTATTTTGGATTGCAAGTCTATTTGCATAAGCAAGCATCAAAACGTCTTTTGTTTTAATATCTTGGACTACTACCGGGATAAGCCCATTTCTCTTCACAAAATCTAGTTGATCTATGAATTTATCATAAGTCTTGATTAGCATTAATTTTTGACCTACAAGATATGTCTTGTTATATATTGAATATAAGCCTAGTTCCTTATAAGGTCCAGGTAGTTATGCTGCATCAAGATGATTACTGGAATCTATGCTAATTAACAAGATGTATTCAATTTTCGGGCAGAAATTCTTGTTTTCTACATCTTTACAAAATTTGTTCTTGAAAATCATGGAATGTCAAACTAGTTGTTTAGCAGTTTATTTATCACTATTCAAAACTTCAAATCAGCTTTAATTTTTTGTTGAATTTCTGACTGGATATAAATGATATCAAAATTAGTAAAATTATTTTGATTGAACTAGACCTTAGCAACACTAAATTTTCAAATTCAGCAAACCTTTTTGAATGCTACCCATCCAATGGGCTTAAGTCAATAAAATAGCCGTGAATTTTCCATGTAATCAAATTTATCTTCTGAAATAATTAGATCCTTATGACATTTATCACATAAAAAATATTCGCTATTTGCAGGTAATTCTTTGCTACATACACTGCAATATTTTTTCAATAATGTCAGTTTTGAAAAACTAATCTATAAAGTTACCCGTGTTTGTCAAATCAAGTCGTATCTAAAGTAATATTATTAGTGTATTTTACTCATATTTTAATGTGGCATGATATATTATTTAAAAATCTGAAAAATTTTAGTATGATTCAATTATCGTTTTCTTTTAATTTCTTAATCTTCATTTTAATAAGATCAAATCCCTGCTGCCAAAAAGAGGCTTCAGTGATATCAAATCCAGAATCTTTAAGTAATGTTTCTGGTTTTTCCGATCCTCCCGCAGACAATATCTTGAGATATTTTGAGATAAAGGATTTACCTTCCTCTCGATATTGCTGATAAAGTGAAAGCACAAGTAAATTTCCAAAAGAATAGGCATAGCAATAAAACGGAGTATGGTAAAAATGTGGAATATAAAGCCACTCCCATTTAAAATCGTCTGAAATACGTATCGAATTTCCAAACTGGGCTTTTAAATTATCGATATACAAATTAGATATATTGTCAATAGTAACACTCTGTTCTACAATATGCTTATGAGCTTCTATTTCAAATATTGTAAAAAAGGCCTGTCGCATAATCGTTGCATACATATCATCAATTTGTTCTGCCAAGAAAATCTGTTTCTTTTCTCCACTTAGTTTCTTGTAAATTTCTTCATTCAGAAGCATCTCTCCAAAAACAGATGCAGTTTCAGCTAAAGGAAGGGGAGCATGCGATACCAAAATTGGTTTATTGGATGCGAAAATACTATGTATTGCATGTCCAAATTCATGTGCCATTGTTGAAACATCTCTCATCATTCCATCAAAATTTAGTAGCACATAAGGAGTTCTTTGCGGGGAAACGGTATAACAGAATGCACCACCAGTTTTACCATTCCTAATTTCCGAATCAATATGATTTTCCTTGAATAAGCGTTCAGTGTATGTACCAAACCTTGGATCAAATTTATAAAATGTATCCAAGACTAATTTTGCAGCATTCTTAAAAGTAAATTTAAGTATATTACTATTTGAAATTGGTGCATAAAGATCATATCGTCTCAGTTTTTTCACACCAATCAATCTTGCTTTTTCGAGAAAATAGTCGTGAAATAAATGCACGTTTTCTTTACAAACTGATAATAGTGTCTCTACTGTAGCATCATCAATGTTATTATAAATATTTCTAACTGAGATGGGAGATTTGAATCCTCTAATAGAGATATTTTCATCTCTCCATTGGGTTACTAGGTTTTGGTAAATTTCGCCTAGTACTCCACTATTCTTCTCATACGTTTTCAATAATGCTTTGTAAGCATATTCCCTTTCATTTGCTTTTGGACTCCTTACCAACGAAAGAAGTTTTTCCTTATTTTTGAAAGTTTTAATTATCTTCTTATTTCCCCTTTTCTTGACTACTGTAAATTCAAAATTATTAGTCATTCTATCATATATTTTTATGAGAGCGCTTAAGCCGGTTACTTCTAGTGTATTGATAATTTTCTCTTCCGATTCATTAAGCGAATATTTTGCAATTAATCTTTTATGTCTTAAATATTCCCTATAAACAGTGGAAATGCTGTCAATTAATCGTTGGACATTATCCTTGTCGAGCTCTTTTTTAAACCATAAATCAAAAAATAAGATCTGGTTACTTACTTGTGAACTTAATTTTTCCATTTGGAGAACTAGAGCTGCAGCTTCATTCGATGAAGTGTTGGCAGCATATTTAAGATGAGCAAAACTATTCACAGAGCTAAGATCCTCTAAAATATTCTCAATCTTGTGTACTAAACCTTCAAAAACCGAAATGCTCAAATCTGGTTTTAGAATTCGCCTATTGTCTTCAAATTCCTTCACATCTTTTTTAATATTAGCAACTAATTCTGCAACTTTCTTTGTGGAGCTATCATTGACTAAATCAGAAAGATCCCATTTTCCTAATTTAATATTTGAGTAGTTTAACATTATTTCTTTTCATCTTTAAACTGTACTTGGACTTTAATGTTTTTCTGATTGATTATAAATGCCTAGTACCTACATGTACGGCTTGAGATTGAATTATCATATTTTTCAATATAGCCAATATAGTTAATTTTGAATATAGTTATATATCGTAAATATGATAATTAAGATACCATAATGGTTTTCAACATAGGCATAATGGTACAGGCTGACAATATTCAGTAATTGAGGCGTTATCTGAACACCTAAACTGATTAAAAATGCCATCCTTCTATGTTGAATGAATTTGGATTTTTTAAATCGTAAAAATTATTTATTTTTCAAGTATTCTTTTTTCATTTCCTCGACCCATCTATTTTTCTTTGAATATAGTCTTTTCTTGGGACGTTTTTTACATTCCGATAAAACATATGATGATATAATTGGAAAGCAAATAGAAGAATCTCCATACACTACTACATTGTTTCTATGTGAGGTCTTTATTTTGCCCCAGCTTTTTCCTTCTTGTATAGTCGCTCCCGATAAACCCCCTGTATCAGGCCGTGCATCGGTAATTTGTATTACATAATCGTGCCCACCTTCCTTTAATTTCAATATTTGATATAAAGCTGGCCCTGTCTGTTGGAAAAAATTTTTTGGAACTCCACCTCCTAATTCTATTCCACCGGAAACTTTACTTTTCCAAAGGATCGCTGTTGATTCAGCAATATCCAACATAACGTTTGGAAATCTTTTCACATCTTCAAATATTAAAGGCAACATGTTGAGTCCTATAGAAGAATCACTAATTGCAGGAATGAATACTGGTACATCATTTTCGTATGCTGAAACAAGAAATGATTTTTTTGGACTTATTGAATTTTCATGAGCTGCTTTGCCAAGTCTATATGACATATCAGCAGTCGAGTACGATTCAGAATGATTCTTTTCAATTTTTTTTATTTCTCTTTGAATAATAATATCCTGGGCTTGTAAAGTTCCTACTTCTTTTATGTATACATCATAAATTCGTACAATTTGCTTAGAAAATAGCACGTCATCGTCAACCTGAAAATGACCTTGCCTTACAGGTAAATCGTAGGCAAAATGAAGATCATGGTAAACATTGGCTCCAGTTGTTACAATCCAATCTACAAAACCATTTTCGATCAGAGTTCTGATTGTTTTACCCATACCAATCGGTGTTAATGCTCCTGCGAGCGTTAAACAGGTCGTACAGTCCTTATCAATCATTTCTTTCATGGTTTTTGCGGCTTCGAAAAGTCTCCTTGCATTGTATCCTGTTGATCCGAAAAAATCAACCAATTGTGATATGGTCATATTTTTCGAAATAAGTGGAGGATCAATCTTTTTGCCTGTAAAAGAATGTGCGCTATTCACGTATTAGGATGCAGAATAGCTATTAAAAATTTTAACTGAACTGGAGTTTTTATTTTACGGAAGCTAGATTTGTATACATTTATCTCAAGATTGGTATAAGGATTTTAGAAGACTAGTTCCATAATTGTTAGCTACCCTTTTTTCTTCATATGTGCTACATTCTATACATTTTATCCCATTGTTTATTTTAACAGTATCCCCACCACAATTCAGACACAATGAATACAACAAACCAAAATCTGTTCCATCTACAGCGAGATGAATCGACGAATTCAATAGACTCGTAATTTGTCCGCGAATAATATCACCTATTCGATAAATCGATTTTGGCTTCTTGTTATATCGATCTCGATTCCATCCTTTATTATTTCCCATTCTCGCTGAAGCGATGGCAGATAGACCAGAAGTATACAATCTGTTATTAACATAAAATAGCTTCACTGAAATCATTGATCCAAATAACATCTCCACAAATCCCATAACAACATCCCCTATTTTGGGTAATTCTTGCGAATTTATTTGATCAATTTTAATCGTCCTTCTTTTAAAATCGTATTCCTTTTTACCCAAAACACTTGACCTAATTGTTCCATCAAGGATGAAAGTATTACGCCCAGCTTCGAATTCTTCAATTTCTGCTATATATTCACCTGGAAAGACCATTCCAGATGTTTTTTTCTTCATACCATGTAGATGGCACCAGATGTAGTTATAATTGTTACAGGAAGATGAAGACTCCGTAGAAGGAATTTATGTTTGAATTTTATCCCCTAACCTTTGCTAAAGCCAAATGCAAATCCCGCTGCAAAACCTCCAGTTAGTGGAATGCCAGAGTTTGAGATAGCATTAAAGATTTGGTCACCTATTCCTGGAAGGAATGGAGCATTCAGACTTAAACCATCAAAATTACTCGTTAAATTACTTACTGTTTCTTCCACCTTTACCCAATTTAATGCGACTAATCCATTGTACTGGAAATAGTATATGATGCCAACCAATAATCCCGCCACTATAATGATTATTTTTAGTATTTTCTTTATCGCATATCCCATCAAGAAACCTAAAAATCCTCCTATTCCTATAGAGGTGGCTAATCCTCCTATTCCTATAGAGGTGGCTAGGGAGCTAAAATCGATAAACATCCTTATGAACTATCCCAGAACCATAAATATATGCAATATAGACATTTTTCATGAGATCATTGAACTGCATATAGTTATAGTTTTTTTAGAGCAAGCTTATTTGCAAAAGTTTCTTAGATTATAATTAATTAGTAGTTACTTATGGAAAAAAATGTTCGATTTAATCAGTTCTTGTAGACCCACATATTTTCCCAAATCAAACAATCTATTAATAACCTTCTTTTATTTCTAAATGTGAAGTTCGTAGAGTGGTTCCCTTTTTATCAGCAGATTAGAATGGAATTTGGATATAGTACGGAAAAAGATCAGAAGGCAGCTGATATGTTAAGTAAAATGATAAAGAGGAAAGCATTACAAGTGTCTAAAATCCAAAAAAAGATACAAGGAAAGGAGGTACTTGTAATTGGAGCAGGTCCAAGTCTGGAAAAAAATATTGAGTTTATCAGGAAAAATAAAAAGTACATAAAGATAGCAGCCAATGGTGTGGTGGAGCTTTTGCTGAATAAGAAAATTAGACCAGATATAGTGGTCTCAGATCTTGATGGAAATCCAAAATTTCTAAGGATGGCCGAAAAATTGGGAGCAACGATGGTTATTCATGCTCATGGAGATAATATAGAGAATATGGAAAAAAATGTTCCTAAATTTAGAAAAATAATAGGGACAACTCAGGTAATGCCAACTGAGAATGTATATAATTTTGGAGGATTTACTGACGGGGATAGAAGTGTGTTTATGGCTGAAGAAATGAGAGCAAAGAGTATTACTTTAATAGGTATGGATTTTGATAACAAGCCAAGAAAATTTTCAACAAAGGACAATGATGCTAATTTTGATTTAAAACGAAAGAAGTTGATGACCGCAAAAAGATTGCTCGAAATGCTAGGAAAGCAATCTAAATCTAAATTGATTAACAAATCAAGCACAAAAATAAGAGGCATTAAATCACAGCCATGAAATATTCATTTCTCTTCAACCACAAAATTAAGTAAAGGAAAGCAATTTATCAATTGTAGTTAATGTGAAAAACTATTATATGTTTTTAATATAATGAATCCTGTCATGTCCAGTTTTTCAGAAGATGATATTCGACGCGCAGCAGAAGTGCGTGAATGGTTGATTAAAGAGGTTACCAATAAAAAAGAGGAACTCGATAAACTTCGTGATACACTTCTAATTGTTGATGCTTTGTTAAAAAAAACAAGCTTCATAACAGCATCAAATCTTGAATCTTCTGCTACTATCATTAAGGATAATATTGTTCCAGAATTCCAATCTGTTCAAGAAAAAGAAAATGAGATGACAACCAAAACCAAACCCAGTTCCGATTTAACTTCAAAATTAGCAAGTAACGATAATTCTCATGGTGATAATCAGGGGATAGAGATTAAGCCCTTAATACGCGCAAAAGATAACTTTTTGATATCGAACGCAGAATACACCTCAACATATGTAAAAATACCTTTGGCAAATGATATCAATCTAAATATTAATACTCCTCCCTTTAGATCTTTTTTTATAAACCGTATTTTGGAAGGAATGAAGACAAAGGATAAAGAAAAAATTCAGAAAGGTGAAATTAGTGAATCTGACATCATAGATTATAAAGTAGATAGCGATCAAAATGGAATGATTAAGAGCGTTACAGTTTCAAATTATCGAGAAAAAGAACGGCTTAATGAAATTTTTAATACAGCAACATGGGTTTTTACCAGAATGTTAGAAAAAGGAATTTAACGTAGTTATGGATAAAATTGTTGTACTAGACTTTGGATCACAATACAGTCACTTAATTTGTAGACGAATTCGTGACTCCAATGTATATTGTGAGCTTTTGCCATATAATTCTCCCATAAGCTTGATTAAAAAGTTAGAACCTAAAGGAATAGTTCTCTCTGGTGGTCCTTCGAGTGTGTATTTACAGGGTTCTCCAAAACCAGATAAGCAGATTTTTGATATGGGAATTCCTGTCTTGGGAATATGTTATGGTCATCAACTTATTGTTGATGAATTTAAGGGAAAGATAAAACGTTTTAATAATAGGGAATATGGCTATGCCGATTTAGTTATTGATGATAATTCAGACTTATTTAAAGGCATTAATAAGAAAATAAAATGTTGGATGAGTCACGCTGATGCCGCTGAAAATATTCCAAATAATTTTGAAATATTAGCACATACGGATAATTCACTTTCTGCTGCAATAGCAAATAGAGACAGAAGATTTTATGGAATCCAGTTCCACCCAGAGGTATCACATACCGAAGAAGGGAATAGAATTCTAAGAAATTTTTCACAGTCCATAAGTAATGCAAAACCAGATTGGACAATGCAAAATTTTATTGACTTTACTATCAAAGATATCAAAAGAAAAGTTCATGATGATAGAGTATTATGTGCTATTAGTGGGGGGATTGATTCTACAACTCTGGCAGTTTTGCTTAATAAGGCGATAGGTAATAAATTGATATGCGTTTTTGTCAATAATGGATTATTAAGACTAAATGAAGAAGAATTGGTTCCTAAATTAATAAACAAATATCTTGGTATTAATACTGTTTGTATTAATGCAGAGAAACGATTTTTATCAAGGCTAGAGGGAATAGGAGATCCAGAACAAAAAAGAAAGATCATTGGAGAAGAATTCGCACAAGTATTTTTACAGGTAACAAGAGACTATGGGCCGTTTCAATGGCTTGCTCAAGGAACCCTATATCCTGACGTAATCGAAAGTGGCTTTTCTAAGGGCCCTGCTGCTGTCATTAAGACGCACCATAATGTTGGAGGTTTACCTCAATGGCTTAATTTGAAAGTGTTAGAACCTTTTAGAAGTTTGTATAAAGATGAAGTGAGACAAATCGCGGTTCTATTAGATATTCCAAATGAGTTCATAAAAAGACATCCTTTCCCAGGTCCAGGACTGGCAGTTAGAATTATTGGTGAAATCACTGCTGAAAAAATTAGAATTGTTAGACACGCCAGCAGCATTGTTGAAAGTGAACTAATGATATCTGGCTGGTATGATAAGGTGTGGCAAGCTTATGCAGCAGTAGGTGATGACCTTGCTGTAGGTGTACTTGGAGATGAAAGAGTTTATGGTCACATAGTAACAATAAGGATTGTGGAATCGTTAGATGCAATGACGGCTGACTGGTCAAGGATACCTTATGATTTGATATCCAAAATCAGTAATAGAATAACAAATGAAGTTAATGGTGTAACTTGGGTCACTTATTCAGTATCAAGCAAACCACCTGCTACAATAGAACCACAATAACTTATTCATAATTGTCTCGTATGAGATCCAATGCTTCAGCTATTGAAGGGGGTTCAAATTCTGTGCTTCCAATATATAATGAAGCATAAGCATTTGAGAATAACAGTCTTTCAGTTGCGTCTAAACCCGCAAAATATCCTACTAGATCTGCGGCATCCCAACAATCTCCAGAACCCGTAAGTTTTTTAGGAACTGTATAAAAAGAATTAACAAATAGGACATCCTCTCCATCAGACCATGCAGCTCCGATCCTTGTATGAAGATCGATTTTAAGTCCAAATTCGGATGACAATGTTTTTACAACTTTTTTTACATTTTCAATATCATTCAAGTCTAAAGATATCCGGGAATCAAGATTACAAGCTTTTAAGAGAGAAGTGCATTCATTTTCATTAATGCTTAATACGTCTATTAAAGAACTTAAATTCTTCAATGTGTCTCTAAATTCTTCTTTTCTAGTTTCGATATCAGCAGGATCCAAGAAATGAAAAGCTTTGGGAGAATTATTAAATAAATAGTGAGCTAATTCGGTTCCTTTCAGATTGCTTCCCCAATTGGTCAATACAACACCTTTTGCAGAATTTATTATGTCTAGGTCTGTCGGACGACTAATCATTTCAGGACCAAAATTCTTATTGTCTCCTATGTCACTCATCATTACATTAACATATGTTTCTTCGTTGTCATGAAACTCAAATGATGTAGTAGACCCGTGTTTGCCATTTTTTACTAATAAATTAATACTCTTTCCAAACTTTGAGAAGATCGTTTGAAGTATTGATGTTCCAATATTATCCGCAACAGTAAATAATGTCACAGATAATCCCATTTTGGCTAAACAGTAGGCAACATTAACTGCATTGCCACCCTTAATATCAAATGTACTAATTCCCCTTATACTTCCACCTCCAATCTTTGTCTTGTTATCGATCATCTTAAAGAGTTCATCTTTAGAATTTATTTTAATAATCCTATCCAAAAAAAAATCAGGAAGTACAACTATTGTACCATCTAGTTTAAGCTGTTTTAGTTTTTCGAACATTTGCTAAAATGATTATATATGTATATAGTTTTTATTTAAAACGTTTCAAAACTCAAAAATAAAATAATTAAGATGTTTTTTAAATTGTCTTGTAAAGAATTGAAATGATAATAAAAATGAAGTTACTCCATGTCCATTCCGCCCATTCCGCCCATTCCGCCCATTCCGCCCATTCCGCCCATTCCGCCCATTCCGCCAGGTGGACCAGCAGGCATCTTAGATTTACTAGAAGCTATAACATCATCTATTCTTAGAAGCATATTCACGGCTTCTGTTGCAGATTTTATTATTTGCTGTTTAACTACTATAGGTTCAATCACATTCTGTTTATACATATCAGTAACAACAGTATTTATAACATCAATTCCGGTCCATTTTGAACCCTTACTCTGTTTAGCTCTTAGTGTTGTCATGGTGTCTATTGGATCCATACCTGCATTTACTGCTAATGATAGAGGAATTGTATCTAGAGCATCTGCAAACTTTTGAACCGCCAACTGCGCTCTGCCTTCCATGTTACCAGACCATTGACGCAATTCATTAGCCACAAAAGCTTCAGGTGCGCCACCTCCTGCAACTACTACTGGATTTTCCAAAACATCTTTTACTACCATTAAAGCATCGTGGATGGATCTATCAGCTTCGTCGACAACTCTTTGAGATCCTCCTCTAACCAAAATTGAAACAGCCTTTGGATTTTTGCATCCCTCAATGAAAACCCATTTATCTGTTTCAACTTTTCTCTCCTCTACTAGATCGGCTGAACCTAAATCTTTAGAAGTAAAATCATCTAAATTATTAACAAGTCTGGCACCGGTTGCTTTAGACAGCTTTGACATATCGCTTTCCTTGACTCGTCTGACGGCAAGTATGTCTTCTTTTGCCAAATAATGTTGTGCCAAGTCATCAATGCCCTTTTGACATAATACAACGTTTGCGCCAACTCCCTTAATCTTATCAACCATTGATTTTAACATCCTGTTTTCCTCATCAAGGAACATTTGCATTTGTTGAGGATCATTAATTCTTATTTCAGCACTCATCTCTGTTTTCTCTATTTCTAATGCAGAATTTATGAGAGCGATTTTTGCTTTTTCTATTTTCTTTGGCATTCCAGCATGCACAACTTCCTTATCTAGAACTATTCCTTTGACTAGTTTGCTATCTCGAATGGAGGTTCCAGGTTTCTTTTCTACTTTTATATTATCTAAATCTACCCTTAGTTTCTTACCATCATCAACACTTTCAGCAACTTGTTTTGTAGCATCAACTACCATTTTGGCCAATGTAGGACTATCATCAGAAACAAGTTTTGAATACATGCTTGTTTTTGCAATATTTGTCAAGACATTTCTATCATTGACATCAATTTTTATGCCAATTTTTTGTAAAAATTCAAGGGCTCGTTCTGCAGCTGCGGTATATCCATCTACAATAACAGATGGATGTACATCTTTGATTACTAACTCCTCTGCTTTTTCCAATAGCGCTCCAGCAAAAATAACGGAGGATGTCGTACCATCTCCTACTTCGTTATCTACAGATTTGGCTACCTCTACCATCATTTTTGCTGCCGGATGTTGAACATCCATTTCTTTAAGAATAGTAGCACCATCATTTGTTATTGTGACATCTCCAAGAGTATCTACCAGCATTTTGTCCATGCCACGAGGGCCTAGACATGTTTTTACCATTTCGGCAATAAGCTTGGCGGCGACAAAGTTATTTCGTTGTGCTTCTTTACCTTTACTTTCTTTGGTTCCTTCTTTTAGAATTATGACTGGCATTCCACCAGCTGTTGCTTGAATTGATTCCAATTTACATATCACCTTAATAGAATACCATAGATTTTATCATGCCTCTTTTATAGTTTTAGAAAAAATAGATTTATTTACATTATTGAGGATAGGGTAATATTATTTCAGGCTAATTATTTCAGGCTAGTACAGAATCTCAATCTTGTAAGTTGGTTATTGAATCATGATGTGGTATGTAATTCTTCAATGTCTTGGAATAGGTACATTTAGTTATTTTTTTATCTGTTTTCTCTAATCGCATTTGACGGATAATATGCCATATTACCTAAATGATTCATGTTTAAATAATTGAGGATTCATATTGCCTTTAATCATAAATCTGTCGAGGTACAAATGATTGATTCCACAAGTTACTGTCATCAATCGGCTTAAAAATTATTATGAACTTACTAAACCAAAAATTTGGTATCTCTTAGTTTTTACTGCTTTTGGATCGGCGATAACTGCTTCATATACGACTGATAACTTTCTGTCCCCGCTCCAGTGGATCTTTCTTCTTGTAGGTATAGTTACTGGGTCTGCGGCTGCAGATGCTTTAACGGGGTATAATGATCGTGATATTGATGCCATTATGGATAGAACTAAAGCACGTCCAATTCCTTCTGGAAGAATTTCTCCCAAAAATGCACTTATTTTTGGTTTACTTTTAGCATCTATATCACTATTCTGTGCTTGGTCAATAAACTACTTGACTTTAGGACTCATGGCATTTGGTCTTTTCGACAATATTATAGTATATAGTAAGTGGTTAAAAAGAAAAAGTCAAACCAATATTATCCTTGGGGGTTTCTCTGGTGGAGTTCCAGCATTAATTGGATATGTAGCAGTTACAACAGAGAATATAGAAATAGGTTTAGCAATGGCCGGACTAGTTTTCCTATGGATTCCAACACATATTTGGAGTTTGGCATTACATGTAAAAAAAGACTATACAAAAGCAGGAGTACCAATGCTCCCCGTCGTTGCTAGTGAAAAAAGATCTGTACAAGTGATAGCCGGTACAACTCTTCTAATGGTTGTATTTAGCATAATACCTTTTTTCCTAAATCAATTTGGCTTGATTTATTTTATTACTGCCATTTCTGCGGGTATTATCATGATAGTTACGTCATTATGGCTTTTGGTGAGACCCGGTGAGAAAGTTTCGTGGCTGCTTTTCAAAATCTCGAGTCCCTATTTGACAGCTTTATTTGTTGCATTCATGATAGATGCGATATTTCACTAAACATAATTTTCACATTCATACAGAACTCTTGCAATAACTACATGTGATTCTAAATTATAGGGACTAATCGAAAATAGGTTGTTAAATGTTTGACTTATTCTTTCTGAAAAATGTCCTCTTTGGAAGCCTCCGATTACAAAACAATAATTTTTAGAATTATTAACTACGTTATGCAGTAGAATATCACTTATTTTGCTTTTTGTTCCTTGTACAGAGAATCCAAAAAGTAAATCTGGTCTAATTATTTTCTCTATTAAATCATTAAAACTAACATTCTCTTTTAGATCTATTAAATTCGGTGAGTTCTTCTTTCTGTGATTGTTAAAAATACAGGTCATCAGTCTTTCAAATCTGAAATAACTTTTTGGAATTCTCAGATCTTGATTTATTATTATTAATTTATTATCAAATGTAGATACATAAACTTGCAATTTTTTCTGCATAAATAATGGGGTTGAGAGCGCTTCAACCAGATCGAAATGCACTATATCTGGTCTACCACGCTTCCACCATTCCTGCATATTTTTTTCAACCATAGCTTTATGATGATAACTCATATCTAAGAGAATCTCATTAGGACCTCTACCAACTCTTTTGGAGTGATTCTTTACAGATGGATGATTTCTTAGAATTTGTGGTACTATTTCTATGGCTGCTTCAGCAATTACGAGTGAATACAATCAGATTTACACAAAATTAATTTCGTTAGATGACATTTATTTCATAGCATTTTAAAATAGTAGAACGTAATAACTAGATCTCGACGAGATGGTTTATGTCAGAATTGAATTTTAATGAATAAAAAGATTGTAGAAAGAATAGCAACTGAAAGAATTGAAATATTAATTGATAACGCATTGCGAGAAATAAAAGATAATGAAAAATTGTCGCAATCTTATGCTAAATTGGCTTTAAAAATAGCAATGCGTGTTAGAATAAGAATGCCATATGTCATACGTCAACTATTTTGTAGAAAATGTAAGCAATTTATTGTTCCGGGAGTAAATTCAAGAGTAAGAATGGGTAGAACTAGAGTCAAGACTATTAGGATTACTTGTATGAAATGCAATCATGTTTATCGGAAGATATTTGTAAATTGATGAGATATCACTAAGTCTGGTTTACTTAGAAGTGATAATTTTTGATATTATTTTAAATCATTTCTTTACTATCTAGGAGAATGTTTGGAAGAATGATTTGCTTTATTCCGATCTTAGCATTACCGTCATACATTTCAAATATGCTTTATAAAAGAGTATTTTTGCATCTATGTTCAAGAACATAGTATTAATTACAAGCTACTTGTATTATTCCTTTCAATGAAAATTAGCTGTCAGTGACCTGACTTTGAATAAAATGATTTATAAGGGAATTTCCAAGAATGTTATAGGACATTATGGCTAAGGCTTATGATATTCCTGCAGATGAATTAATTAATCATTTAGCAGAAAATTTGAAAAAGGATAAGAAGTTTGAGGCTCCACAATGGTCACAGTACGTTAAGACAGGTTGTCATGTGGAAAAAATTCCCCAAAATAAAGATTGGTGGTATATCCGATGTGCGTCATTGTTAAGGAAAGTGTACATTAACGGTCCAATCGGTATCTCTGACCTTAGAAGTGAGTATGGTGGAAAAAAGCAAATTGGATATAATGTTGCACATCATAAAAAAGCTGGTGGTGCAATAATAAGAAAGGCCTTACAACAACTAGAAGTTGCAGGTTACATAGCTAAAAAGAAGAAAGGCAGATCTATTTCTGATGAAGGAATGAAGAAGGTTGATAGAATGGCTACAGAGTTATACAAGGATCTTGTGAATTCAAGGCCAGAATTGGAGAGGTACGGTTAGATAATTATTAAACCTGGCGAGAGCATGTCTGTTTCACCATCTGATAATAACGGCGAAGACACCAAAAGACGTGAAGCCGAAGCAATCATGAGACAAAAGGCATTAATGGTCTTACTGGATCAGGATGCAAGACAAAGACTTATGAATATAAGAATGGTTAAACCTGAGCTCGCACTCGCAGTGGAAAATTATCTCATAACAGCCGCTTCAACCGGTAAATTGAATAGACCCCTGACTGATGAAGAACTTAAGCAACTATTGATTAACCTACAACAACCGAAAAAACAGTTTAGAATAAATCGTATTTGACTTTAAACATCTCGAATCATTTGTGTTAGTTTCGATGATTTTGAACTAAGTTAACTATATTAGTCTAATAACTTTTCAAAAAATTCATGAAAGCAGCAGTATTTAGGGAATATAGTCAAGATCCTCTGAAAGTTGTCAAGATAGATGATGTTGATACTCCCAAAATCAAACCTAGTGAAGTTATGATAAAAGTAGAAGCCGCCGCATACAACTACAATGATCTTTGGGCAATTTGGGGAGACCCAGTCAAAGTACCACTTCCACATATTTCAGGAAGTGATGCAGCAGGTACTGTGGTTGAAACAGGTGAAGAAATTACTAAATTAAAAGTTGGTGATAGAGTAGTTTCTCATTCTAACATGAGTTGTAGAGTATGCAATATGTGTACATCCGGAAGAGAATATGATTGCAATGAACGACTCATTTGGGGTTTTCAAACTGGTCCTCTCTGGGGAGGCTTCTGTCAATATACACATTTGCCGGAGGTAAATGTTGCTAAAATCCCTGATTCTGTCTCATTTGATGAAGCAGCTGCAGTATCAATGGTTGGAATGACAGCTTGGCATATGCTTGTAGGAAGGGCTAAGATAAGACCCGGGCAAACGGTCCTAGTGATGGGAGGAACAAGTGGAGTTGGAATGGCAGGTGTTCAAATAGCAAAACTATATGGTTGCAGCGTAATTACAACTGCTGGTAAAAAGGAAAAAATGGATAAATGTATGGAATTAGGTGCCGATCACGTAGTTAATCATAGGGAAGTCGACTGGTATAAAAAAGTAAGAGAGATAACAAAGAAACAAGGTGTGGATGTGGTTTTTGAACATATTGGAAAATCAACTTTTCCACAAGAAGTAGGGCTTCTTAAAAATGGAGGTACATTAGTGGCTACCGGCGCAACTACGGGATATGATTCTACTATCGATTTGAGATACTTATTCTTCAAAGGGACCAATCTACTTGGTTCAACTCAGGGTAATAAAGCAGAATTAGAACAAGTTATTCACTGGACTGCTATGGGCAAAATTAAACCACTGATTAGCACAGTACTTCCATTTTCAGATATGGCAAAGGGACATACCATGATGGCAAATGGAGAACAGATTGGCAAAATCATCACAACTCCTCAAAAACTTTAATTTTCCATTTTTTCTAAATTTAGTAAATGTTCCGGAGTTTATTATTCATTCCTGGAAACAATGAGAGATTTGTAAAGAAATCAACTAATCTTCATCCAGATATACTATGCTTTGATTTAGAAGATTCCGTTCCCTCTAATGAAAAAGTAGTTGCAAGAAATTTGGTGGGAGGACTGCTTGCGTCTCAAGAGGGAAATAATGAATCATCTATTTATGTGAGAATTAATTCGATAGATTCTGGTTTGGTTGACAGTGATCTTGAGGGAGTCATCAAGGTGGGATTGGATGGTATTGTTTTACCAAAGATCAGTAATAGGGAAGAGGTAATTCAAGTTGTCGACAAAATTGATGCGATTGCCTCCAAAAGAAATGTATCCTCAAAAATTCAAGTCGTCCCATCTATAGAAACAGCAAAAGGTGTAATAAATGCTTATTCGATTGCTTCAGCCCATGAAAATGTGGTAGCATTAATTTTTGGTGTCTTTGATTATTTGTACGACATGAATGTTGATGTTGAATACGATGAGTATTTGAGTTACAATTATGCCCGATCCAAGATTCCAGTGGATGCAAGAGCTGCAGACATATATGCCTTGGATGGCATATGGCAAAAAATAAATGATGTTGATGGGTTGATTAAAGATGCGGTCCTTGCAAAAAAATTAGGTTATTCAGGCAAAACGTTGATCCATCCTTCGCACATAAATCCCATTCATGAAATATTCAGACCAACAAAGAAACAAATAGAATGGGCGAAAAAAGTATTTGCTGCATTACAGGATTCATCTGAAAAGGGAAATGCAAGAGGCGCAATACTATTAGATGGTAAAATGATTGATGCCGTACATTACAAACAAGCAAAGGCCGTTTTAAACGCCGCAGAACAATAAATTATTTCATAAATAAATAGTGTTACTCTTTATTGAATCTTCAATTATATTATGTAGATCTGTGTTTTATCTCTAGTTTCTTACAATGGCAATTGCTTTGATAATACATATGATAACAATTATAAAGCAAGAAAAATTATCTGTATGTCAGGTTTAACTAAGTGAGAACCGAACTTCCTTATTATTCTCAAATAGTATCAATAATAAGAACAATAAGAAGTATGAGATGGAATTTAGATTTTAGTTATTTCAGAAAATGGATAATAATAGGTTTTCTACTAGGCATTGTTGCGGGTCTTGGAGCAATAGCACTTTTTCTTTCCGTTGAATTTTTTACAGGCTTATTTCTCGAAATAGGAACAGGATACTCGCCTCCTCTACCGGGAGGATTCCAAGACAGCTATACTTACGTTCTATTTATCGAAAAGCCGTGGCTAATACCATTGATAAGTGGTTTGGGAGGTCTGTTAGTTGGTTTAATCACGACCAGGTTTTCTCCGGAATCTGAAGGACATGGGACAGATGCAGTAATAGATGCATATCATCACAAAAGTGGTAATATAAGAGTCAGAGTTCCTCTTGTCAAGGCCGTTGCTTCATCTATCACTATAGGAAGTGGAGGTACTGAAGGACCCGCGGGACAGGTTGCGGCTGGCTTTGGGTCACTCATAGGTAAACTATTCAAACTCGATGAAGATGAAAGAAGAATTGCAGTTGCTGCCGGCCTCGGAGCTGGCATCGGAAGTATATTTAAGATTCCACTAGGTGGTGCCGTCTTTAGTGCCTAGGTTTTCTATAGAAGAGATTTCGAAGTTAGAGCCTTAATTCCTGGATTAGTAGCCTCTGTAACTGGTTATACTGTTTTTGGCTTCGTATTTGGATGGGATCGCCTATTCTATATTCCTCTTGATCTTGTCAAATATACGCAACCAGCTTCACTAATTCTTTATGCGATAGTAGGTCTTATTTGTGCTGGAATAAGTGTAGGGTATGTAAAGGTTTTCTATATAATATCGGATTATTTCAACAAAATTCGGATTCCAAAATATCTGAAACCAGCTATAGAAGGCGTTCTAGTAGGAATGATAGGAATTGTATTTTCTCAAATTTTGGGAACTTCCTATGGATGGTTACAAATAGCAATTAACAAGGATTATGCCTTGCTCCCTCTGTACATTCTTGGCCCTGTAATTGTACTCAAGATCTTGGCAACTTCATTGACAATAGGTTCTGGGGGAAGTGCGGGTGTCTTCGGACCTTCCATAGTTATAGGAGGACTCGTTGGTGCATTTATTGGAACAGCTTTTCACCTATTGGGATTATTTACATGGATAGATGTTTCTTCAGTAATCATTGTTGCAATGGTATCATTTTTCGGCGCTACAGCAAAAACGCCAATCTCATCGATAATAATGGGAAGTGAGCTAACAGGAGGTTATGCTCTTTTGGCACCTATGATGCTAGCTACATTTGTTGCATACATAATGTCTGGACAGCACAATTCAATATTCCGAAGTCAAGTACTAAGTAGGTCTGATTCACCTGCTCACAGAATGGACTATCAACGCCCCAAACTAAGTGACCTGTATGTGAAAGATGCCATTAGAAGTGCCACTAATAAACTATCTAAAGATGTACCATTTGAGGAATCTCTCCAAATAATAAATCGAAATAATAGTAAAATGATTTTGGTTGTTAACCAGGATGACATGCTTCAGGGTGTTGTCTACAAACATAAGCTTTTTGAATTTCCCGAGGAATATCGCAAGTCTGTTAAACTAGAAAGCATTATGATAAAGGATCCTTTTTTTGCGTACAACTCAGACTCACTTCACAATGCATTAGTTAGCCTTTCATCAAATGATCTTCAAGAAATGCGAGTGTTATCAAATGAAAATGACAAGGTCATCGGAATTATAACGATCTCAGATTTAGTAAAACTCTATGACAAGGAGGTAGAAAAGATAACAAGAGTAGTGAACCGATCTAATCTCAATACTAATAACGATAGTACTAGTAATAGCCATCACCTAAGAAACAAATCTACCAATAAGAAACAATAGAGCCAGAATTCAATATATTCTCTCTAATGCAAGAATGAACTGAAAGATGTAAAAAGATGATGAAATTTATAATTTGCTAGATAAGGAAAATTACTATGCAGGCTAATGAATAGTGATAAAAGTACTTTTCATATATCTGCTCCAAGGCTAACTCATCAAATAATTAAAATTAATCAATTTTTACTTTTGATGGTGCGTCTTTTATTTTCTGTCGCTAATATTCAGGAATTTCATATGAATTGAGAATGAAATATTTTTATTACGATTCGAATTTTTGATTAATATTTAATGTTCACTGGTATCATAGAAGGTACTGGAATTATCAAATCAATAGTCAAAATAAAGGATACAAATAGGAGTGCTGACAGAAGGATAGAGATAGACTTGGGGAAACTAAGTAAAGGGTTGCAAGTAGGTGATAGTGTAAATGTCAATGGGACATGTCTTACAACAACAAGAATTTTGAAAAACAAAGCATATTTTGAAGTTGTAAAAGAAACAATGAAACGAACATCTTTAGGAATGTTAGAAATTGGAGATCATGTCAATGTAGAGAGAAGTTTAAGGATAAACGATAGAATTGAAGGACATATTGTTTTGGGACATATTGATGGTGTAGGAGAAATTAAAGATATTGTGAAAAATCCTTCTGAAACTAAAATATGGATAAGTGCAAATAAAGAGATTGCAAAATTTTTGGTATCAAAGGGATCTGTTGCATTAGACGGTATAAGTTTTACCATTGTTGATGTATGGAAGAACAAATTTTCGATAGCATTGGTTCCTCATACACTAGCCGTTACTACATTTAAAAATAAATTGAAAGGTGATAAAGTTAATATTGAGGTTGACATTCTAAGCAGATATGTTGCAAACTTTTTACCACGATAATAGTAATTACCAAAAAATCAGTAAACTTTATAATTGTATTTAGTACTTTGAACCCCGTGTCGTTAGTTGAAGATGCAGTAAGAGCCCTAAGGGATGGGAAATTTATCTTGATTCACGATAGCGAATCTAGAGAAAATGAGGTTGACATGGTTAAGGCCGCCCAATATATCAGCCCTCAAGATATAGCAACGATGCGAAATGATGCCGGTGGTCTAATCTGCCTGGCTATATCTGATGAAATTGCGTCAAAATTGAAGTTGACATATATGCATAATCTACTACATTTTGCTTCCAAAAACAATCCTTCGTTGTCAAAAATAATAAGTTCATTGGCTCCATATGGGGACCGACCTTCATTTTCAATAACTATAAACCATGTTGATACTTTTACAGGTATAACTGATATAGATAGAGCACTGACGATTACGAAGATGTCCGAAATATGTTCTGACATAGATAATTATGGAAAATATGAATTTTCTAAGAAATTTCGATCTCCGGGTCATGTACCAATATTAATTGCTGCAAAGGAATTACTGAAAGAGAGATCAGGTCATACCGAATTATCTATTCAATTGATGAAACTGGCACATTTAATCCCAACAGTGGTAATTTGCGAAATGCTTGATTCTGATACAGGTGGAGCTTTAAAGGTTGACAAGGCAATAAAATATTCTAAAAGGTTTAACATTCCATTAGTCGAATCACTTCAAATAAAAGAAACATGTGTGAATTGAGAATATTTTGAAAAAAATAAGATTAGGAATAGTCGTAGCTGAATTCAATCAAGAAATTACTCATAAAATGCTTGATGCAGCCAAACACCATGCAAAAAATTTAAACATCCACGTGAAAAAGATTTGCTATGTACCGGGAACGTTTGATATGCCTTTAATAGTTGAAAAACTTCTTAAAAATGAACAAATAGACGCCATTGTCACACTCGGTACGGTGATAAAGGGAGATACAGGACACGATCTCATTATAGCTAATAATACTGCAAGATTACTTGCCGATCTTTCATTAAAATACCAAAAACCTGTTACTCTTGGAATTACCGGTCCTGACATGACCATAAAGCAGGCAAAAGAAAGAATTGTCACTGTTCCTAAAAGGGCAATAGAAGCAGCATACAAAATGGTAACAAGATTGAGAGAATTAGACGATAAAAAAGGCATGAATAACTATAAATGACAATTCAAATTACCATAATAAAGATAGAAGGTTACGGTCCATGGACACTAAAGTTGGGAAGCAATAGAGAGGCACAATTGCAAATATTCCAAGCAAAGTTATATAGCGATTTGCAAAAAGTGTTCTCCAAAAGGGATTCTATTGTTTACTTTAATAGATTTGATGAGCTAATTGCGATTACTAATGGATTATCTTTAGAGGATCATCTATCAATGGAACGAGAGATTAATGATATGCATAAGGATCTTAATATATCGATGTCTATTGGAACGGGTGCAACTCCTCTGGATGCAAATATTGACGCATATCATTCACGTAGAAATCACAGGTTGCTCGATAAAAGTAAGCTAATATATGCAAATGATCAAATTCAATTATTATATAATAATTCAAACAAATTATCTGCAGATATGCTAGCTCAGATTTTACATTTGGATATTGATAATTCCACCAAAGTTGGCAACACACTTTCTCCGTATGAAATTACAACAAGAACAATGAAAATGTTTTCTAATCTTATTGAATTATTTATTGAACAAAAATCTATGACTTTTTTTCTTGGTGGTGACAACTTTATGGTCATCTCAAATAACGTAACCAAAGATAAAGTTTCCCTAATAATTAGTAAAATTTATGAAAGTCAAAATATCAAACTAAACTGCGGTATAGGAGTTGCACGTACTGGTAGAAAAGCAGTTCAGGCCGCTACAGAAGCCTTAGATACAATACGCAACCTAAGAGATCGAGGAATAATTCAACCTATATACGAATTAAAATGGATCTAACAATTAGGAACATTAGTTTATTTTTTGGTGAAAACCTTGATTATATAGATAAAGGATACATAATTATTGAAAATGGAAGGGTCAAACATGTAGGCGGAGGAGATTATGATGGAAGATATGACGGGCCCATTTACGAAGGAGAGGGAATACTTGCATGTCCTGGATTTATTAATGCTCATACTCATATAGGTGATTCTGTTGGAAAGGATGTAGGTGTTGATTCAAACTTTGAATCTAGAATTCATCCAATTCACGGTATCAAAAATAAAATTCTACAAAAGAGTGAGAGAGAACATCTGATCAAATTTATGAGAAGTTCTGCGATATCTATGACGAGAAATGGTATCGTAGTATTTGCAGATTTTAGAGAAGGTGGACTACAAGGAATAAACCAAATTAAAGAAGCGACATCTGGATTATCAATAAAAAGTATCGTTTTAGGTCGACCAGAGTACTACTATGATATATCGCGAGATTTTTATGAAAATCGAAAATTTCCAACAGATGTTTTAGAATTGATTTGTAACATTCTAACTTTCGCTGATGGCCTGGGTATTAGTGGAGCAAATGAGAATACTGATAGTTCATTGAAGGAATATGGACAAGTCATTCAGAAAAAATCTTCGAAAAAAAAATTTTTGATAGGAATTCATGCTTCCGAATCGATTGAAACAGTAAAAAAATCGATTACCATAACAGGGGAAAGCGAAGTGCAAAGAATAATCGCAAACCTTTTACCAAATTTTATAGTCCATTTAACAAATGCTTCCGATGTCGATATCGAGCTTGTTGCAAAAAAGAAAATAGGAATTGTTGTTTGTCCAAGGGCAAATGGTACACTGGGAGTAGGAGTACCGAAAATTGCAAGGATGCTAAGCTATGGATGTTGCATTGGTATTGGAACTGACAACATTATGATTAATTCTCCAGACATGTTTCGAGAATTAGATTATATCTGGAAATTGACGAGAACAATTGAGGATATACCAATTTCCGCAAGAGAGATCTTAAAAATGGCTACCGTCAATGGAGGGAAAATACTTGGCATTAATTCTGGTGCTATCAAGGCTGGTATGTCTGCAGATATGATATTTATCGACAAGAATAATTTGGATATTTCACCAATGCATGATCCTCATACTTCTATTGTACATAGAGCAAATGTAAACTCAATACTCAGTGTAATGATAGATGGTAAATTTGTAGACGGGGATGAATTCTAATTGTATATAATCTTAAATGCAGCAATGTCAATCGATGGAAAGATTTCTACTAGAAATAACGATTCGTCAATTTCATCTAAAATGGATTTTGCACGTGTTCATAAGTTAAGGTCATCAGTTGATGGTATTGTGATAGGAATATCAACAGTATTGAGGGATAATCCTATGTTAAATGTAAGGTATTTCACCAATGAGGCAAAGAATCCTACAAGAATTATAATTGATTCAAATGCAAGAATTCCATTAGATTCAAGGATCATTAAATCATCAAAGAAAATTCAAACCATTATAGCCGTAACACACAATGCTTCTTCAAAGAAAGTTAAAGAAATAGAAAATAAAGGTGCCCGTGTATTAGTAACTGGAAATGGAAAAGTGAATATTAGAAAGCTATTCCAAAAATTAGAAAGAATGGGTCTTAAAAAAATACTTGTTGAGGGCGGCGGAGAAATAAACTGGTCTGTGTTAAAACTAGGCATTATTAACGAATTAATAGTTACTATATCACCTTTAGTTATTGGTGGAAGGGACGCAAAAACATTGGTTGAAGGGGAGGGATTTGCAAATATCTCTGATGGGATTAAATTGAAACTATCAAATACCATAATACAAAATAACAATGAAATTGTATTATTTTATAAACTACGATGAAATTTCATCTTTTGAACTAATGTCCAACAATATTTGCTCTATTTTGTATCTTAGAGCATCTTTAACCTTCTCATTATTTACCATGTTTAGTGGATTTTTGCAATTTGGACATTTGAAGAATAATTCCATTGCGTAATCAAATTTTATTCTTGGACAATTTGTATTTCCGCAATGGTAAAATTCTGATGATTCTTCATATTCCAATCGTTTCTGAAGTCTATCCAAAATCTTTTTTTTCTGATTTTCGATAAAATTTTCTGCTTGATCTCTTTTTGCTCTCCATCGATATACAAACCAACCTTTTTTTTCGTCCTTAACTCTGATACCAGTAATTAATGCTTTCCCGAACATATCATACAACACCTTCCTAATTATATTAATCCGCATACCTGTAGCGCCCGCTATCTCTTCGTCGGTGGCATCTTCAGTATTTATCAAGGCCCTCGCAACTTTATGATACTCTTCTCCACCTATGAGATTCGCTATCTTAACAAATGGATCTTCATTTTCACTTGGATGCATCCAAATAACTATGCGTCTTTTTTAGATATATATTTACCGTCAAACTGAAAATAATTAAATTTTTGATAGTAACAATAGTGAGAAGTTCTACATAAAGTTCTTTTTCAATTTGGTATGAGAAATGGAGAGATTATTGTGCTAAACGTTTGAAGATTATGAATATTTTTAGTCTGATAAGCTAGAATTATATAAATAACGGAAATTTGTACTACAAACTTAAATTTATTCCAACTTTTGTCCCTAATTTGATATTAGTTATTTATTATCTAATATCCATATATCAAATATCTGATTACATGATAGGTTCTTTAATTACCTCAAGGTCTCCATTGCCCATGATTTCGATGCCCATGATTTTTAGTATTCTTCTGGCATCATTTTCTCCTTCTCTTTGAATAATATTTCTTGCCATTTTTAGCCTATATCTTGGTATCCAATGTTGTCCTATCTTATACTTGCCTCGAATTTGATCTGGAACAACTTTCAAAACCGTGACTTCCCTAACTGATCCCATATTGGATGAAAGCGACTCATAGCCTCCTTCTCTTTGATATTTTTTCATCAAGGCGTTTAAAGCATTTGCCTTTTCATCTTTATTCTGAACAATCGATGCATTTCCTTTAATAACAACGCTAACATACAACGTGTCTGCCTGTGAAGCATCTGTAGGGTGAAAGTAGTATGATGGTAAGAAACAAACGTAAGAATCAACTTCAAACCCGACCTTTGAGTTTCTTTTTATGTTGTCAATTTTTTCTCCAAATGGATGAGAATGCATATATACTGCACCAATATTCTTATTACTCGATTGAGTATCAATTATATCATTTTTAACATAAACAAAATTCATCGGTATTATTTGTGGATAACCTTGTTCATCAATTGACGCAACTCTACCAACTTTTTCTTGATTTAGAAAGTCAATCATATTAGCTAAAGATTTTATTTCTAACTTTGGTATTAGCTGCATATCTATTTTTGCTCCTTAGTAGTATAATTAAATTACTAAATTTATTTTATCCTAGTGCGAGTGGTTGCGAGTGGTTGAGTTATATTATTGCGAAAATTTTTTAGTCATGACTCATAACATTGTCTATGAAAGATAAAAAAACAGTGTTGGTTACTGGATGTTCTTCTGGAATAGGATATGCAACGTGTCTTGTTTTAGCACGTAACAACTTTATAACGTATGGTTCGGTAAGAGATTTATCAAAATCTGAGAGCATTCAAGAAATAATAAATAGAGAAAAATTGCCTCTCAAAATATTACGTCTTGATGTAAACAACGATGAATCCATTGGAGTGGCAATTCAAAAAATTATTTCTGACTCAGGAAAAATTGATATTTTAGTAAATAATGCGGGATATGGCATGTTTGGTCCTATTGAAGATATTACAATTGACGATATTAAAGAACAATTTGAAACTAATTTTTTTGGAACAATCAGACTTATAAAAGCAATAGTTCCTATAATGAGGCAACAAGGGAATGGAACAATTGTAAATATTAGTTCAATGGTTGGAAGATTTGGTGTTCCACTTAACGCTGCATATGTATCAAGCAAATTTGCATTAGAAGGATTCTCGGAATCTATTTCATATGAGCTTGAAGACTTTGGAATAAAAGTTATACTAGTTGAACCAGGAGTTGTCCAAACTGATTTCTTTCAAAATCTTAGGATCAAGGGTATTGATTCTAAATCACCGTATCATAAATTAATGGAAAGAAGAATTGGCTTCCTAAAGACAGCTATGAAGAATAGTGCGTCTTCGAGCGATCAAGTTGCAACCATAATTCTTCATGCATTGAATTCTAAAGATCCTGATTTACGTTATGTAATTGGCAAAGATGCAACAAATTCTATTCATATGAGAAACTCTTTATCTGATAGAGAATTCATGAAATGGATAAGAAATGGTATATTTCATGGTAAGGGATTTCCAAGATAACGAGAATTCAAGTTAAATTCTTTTTTTTAGAGATTTGCCTATCCTAATCAATATCGGATCAAGATACCTAGACAACGAAATTGACAAAAGTGAGATTCCAGCACCAAACAATATACCGCCTATCACATCAAATAAATAATGATCTCCTAGATAAATTCTGGATATGCATACTAGAGCTGCCTCACATGCCAGTATTATAGATAATATTAGCTCCTTTTCTCTTCGAAATAGTATCATCAGTGTCAATGCGCCTGCGGTAACGATAGAAGCATGACCTGAGGGATATGCAAAATCTGATTCTTGAAAAATATGAAGTTCCTGTGTCTCCACCGGAGGACGGAGTCTTTCGAAAAAATTTTTGAATAATGTGTTTAGTGGCATAATAATCAGAAATGAAATAACGATAATTAAAGCAATTTTTTTTCCTTTCCAACCTGCAAAAATACTCATAAACACAATTACGACCGACCACACTACTTCCCTTCCATACATTGACATCCAGATCATAAAATCATCTATAAGATTAGAATGAGAATTATAGATAATTGATGAGATTGTTGCATCGACTTTAATGATAGACTGATCTTGGTATCCTAGTTTGGGCGAAAGCACAGTTCCGATTATTATGAATATCGATATGCAGATAATTGCTATGAGTATATATTTCAACACAACATCATAAGATGAGATACAATATATTTCATGATATTGCATACACTTCATAATTTGCATGGTTATGTCTCATTTAAAGTGCTCTTAAATTTTCCTTGGTATTTTTAGTTGTATCTTGGTAAACAACGGATTTTTTTGAACACATTCCAATCTATAATATCGCTACCTTGATTTATGCTATCCATAGTCTTGTATTTTTTCCAATTCCCTTTTCATCATATACGATGTTACTAATTACAATTACTAGAATTTTTGTTACCTTCGAAGTTAACTGCCTAATTGGCTATTTTTCTTTCAACCAATAATGGTGTATATAGTCAAAAACCGTATGCAGCTACTTTTTATTAACTATCGCTAAAAAGAATAGTACTAGAATAGAAACACCCATAGAGGGTATTATAATATCGGCAAAGGGATTATCGATGGGTATGGTATGCTCTAAAAATTCATAAAATAAAAAAATACCAAATAGCAAAAATGCTACAATAGCATACTGTAGTTTTTTTAACTGTGTGTTCCTATAAGCAGAAATAGACAAAGCAATTAATATTGCAGCAAAGACAGTACCTACTATATATAGAATACTTTCCGTAAGTTCTATAATGGGAATTTCAAGAGAAATAAATTCCAAAGTATTCACAACAACTATTTGTCTTCATCTGATAACGACAGGAACATTTCAACCAGTCTATTGCTCCATTTATTCCAAAGGTTTGGATGATGAGCCTTTAACAATTCCGCTATGTATTTAGAATCAATAAAATTGTCACGTAGTGTGTACCTTTTGTACTTTCCCTCTTTAACTTCATCTATTATATCTAAATCAATTAATCGTCTAACATGCCAGTTGATGGATGGTGCAGATATTTCTAACCTATTAGCAATCTCTGTCTGTGTAGGATTTTTTTGTTCAATAATAAACATAAGTATTTCTCTTGGCGTTTCTTGATTTAATACTTGGAAGATTTTCATCTCGTGATCTTGAAAAACTCCTGACTGAAAATGAAGTTTGTACAAACCTTGTCTAGTAGAGGTTATCTTTCCGCTTTTTTGAAGCTGATAGGCGTTATATTGAACCGAACCCATCGATATAGTCAACTCATTTCTTATCTGCCGAAGATAACATCCAGGATTTTTTTGTATAAAAATTAAGATCCTGTCCTTATTTGAGTTTGATTTATCTTGTAATAATCCATTTCACCTCATTAACAGTAATGCCATAGCAGGCTAACCGACTATTAATCGATTCGATTATTTAATTTATTGAGAACTAGCCATTAACTAAGTGGAAAAGCTTTGTTTTCCGATAAACAACGCTTATGTACTTGTATCATATTCCTTTATATTTCAAAAGCTATTTCTATAGAAGTGAATTGCATGAAAAAAGACCCGAATATAATGCTGCTTATTGGACTTGGCTCAATAACCATAGGTTTGTTTTTCGTGAGTATAGAGGTAGGTTTTGGAATTCCTCAGCAAGGAGGATTTGACATGGGTGCCTCTCAGATCCTTAAAGAAAGAATGCTTCGTGTCGGAAACGATATAAGTAATTTTCTAATCTTGATACCAAACGAAGGTCATGAACCTCCTGATTTACCTAAAGAGCAGAGACTCATTAATCAGCCCTATGTTCCTGAAAATATTGTTGTTAATATGGGTACAACTGTTTTATGGTTTAATGGCGACGTAGGTCATAAGCACAAAATTACCTTAGTAGACGAGAATTCAAATACTGTATTTGACAGTGGAACATTTGTGTATAATGATGTAAGTAAACCGTTTATATTAAACAAAGCTGGAAAATTCTCTTATTCAGAATCTGATGTGAGCACAGACGATCCCAATTTCAAAATGAAAGGTACGATAACCGTTATAGGAAGTGATAACGCTAGCTCGAATCGTAGTAACTCATATTTAAATAAAACAGTTGACACTTTGGGTTCTTTGATGGTTCCAACAAAAGACTTGGAGCTGCATGTTTCAAATTTAGAGAGCAATCGAATAGTTGTGCTTGACCAGTACACTTTCAAAGATCTACGTGGGGGCCAGAAAGGGACAGGACCTGAGCAAACTTTACTTATACTTGGAAACAAAGAAAAACCATTAACTGATTTTATCATTATACTGAAAAATATGACCCCTAAGTTACCATATAGTTAAAAGTTCGAATACACAAGGTTTGGATATTGGTATGCCGCATAGCATGAATACCTAAATATTGATAATTTAATTGAATTTCGTACAATTAGACAAGTGTATCACATTACTTATCTACTATGGACTTAAATTTACGGACACTTAGAATGTATAGAAAGGAAATTTCAATTCCTAGCATTATATCGGTTACAATATTTCTAATGTTTCTGAATATTGTCAGTAGCTCTTTTGGCCCGGAATTGGTTCAAAAAACTGCCGGGCAAAGTGATGTACAGAAAGACTATTCATTCATAAAAAAATGGGGTTCTTATGGAACTGGAGATGGTCAGTTCAAGAGAATCCACGATCTTGATTTTGATCCGTCTGAAAGATTTCTCTATGTAGTAGATCGAGATGGAAATCGTATACAGATTTTTGATAAAAATGGAAATTTCATAAACAAATGGGGTTCAAAAGGAACTGGCGATGGAGAATTTACTACTCCTTACAGTGTAGACGTTGATTCTCAAGGTGATGTATGGATTGCTGATAGAGGTAATCATCGTGTTCAAAAATTTGACAAGGATGGTAACTTCCTATTCAAATTTGGTTCCTTTGGATCAAAAGAAGGTAAATTTGATAATCCAAGGCAGGTTGCCGTAGATGATCAGATAGAATACCTCTATGTTGTAGATTCGAAGAACCATCGTGTTCAAAAATTTGATACTAGTGGTACATTTGTCAAGAGTTGGGGCACACAAGGTAAAGGCGACGGACAATTTGATCTCCCTGTTTCCGTGATAATTGATTCAAAGGGTGACATAATTGTAAATGATCGAGGCAATAATCGTATACAAAAATTCGATACTAATGGCAATCTACTTTTAAGATTTGGTTCTACCGGTACGCATGACGGTCAGTTCTCAGAAGTAGAGCACATGGCTACTGACAAATTCAATAACATTTATGTCAATGATCCACAAACAGGTGCTAGCGGCAGTGGAAATCCACGAGTGCAAAAATTTGATGAGAATGGTAATTTTATTACTAAATTTGGATCCTATGGGCCCGATGATGGTCAATTTGTAGATCCAGAACATCTAGCGATAGATTCAGAAGGAAATGTATATGTTTCTGATAGGTCAAGCAATAGGATACAAGTCTTTGCACCAGTAAATAGTTAATTACAAGATTAGATTGATTCAGAGGAATAATGCAAAAGAAACAAAAGTTACAAATAAAGTTCTCCATTCAAATACTACAAATTAAAAAGTATAACTCTATTTGGTATCATAATTAATTCATGTAAGAATCAGAAGGGCACTATTTAGAGACGTTAACTCTACTTATATACCAATTAATTCTCTTTTCTAAGAACTCTAACTGTGACTCATTAATTTTTCCTTTCCGATGTAAAAAATTTAAATCTCTTTGAATTTGCTCCAATTGTTTTATGCATTCTTCTTTATTCTTTTTTGATAACATTTCATATGTATAGTCTATGTTTGTTAGATTTCTCTTGAAAGACAATCTAGATCTCTGTCTATAAAACCAACCTCCGATAGTTGAAACTAGCCCTATTATTACAGAAGTTAATATGATAAACGTTTCAGTCAAAATGGCACCTTTGAAATTTGCGGTTAGAGTACCATAACCAGTAACATTAAAAATTACTGGATTTTCCTTTGTATTGTTCTTTACAGACCAGTAACCAAAGTCGTACCCTCTATCAGGTATTGCCTCGCATTTAGCAGTCGCATTGACAGGCAATGTGGTAGACTCTCCAGCGCTTAGTATCACATCATTACATTTTACATTCCCAGAGTTTGGAGGATGAATATCCATAAATATTTTTGCAATTATTTCATCTGTATTTCCATCGATAGTAATTATTCCATTGGATCTAGCATTGGTGACATATGTGAAATTTGTAGTAGGATCTACTGTTAATTTGGTTGCTATAAATGGAAAAGTTACTTTCAAAGGGATATCAATAAAAGGTTTATTAACCCCAGATGCAACTATTGCATGCTCTAATGGAATATTTTTGATCACCTTGTTTGTTGCGCCATTAATTACGCTAATAGTATTATCTTCTAAATTGTTAACCAAATTGTTAACATAAATTTTGTTAGTTCGTGGATTAACCGCAATTCCTACCGGATTATCTCCCACATTTATACTCTTTTCAATTTTATTGGATGTTCCATTTATGACACTTATCGAATCGTTCCTGAAGTTTGAGACGTAAATGGTATTAGTTTCTGTATTGAGGGCTAATACAGAAGGCTTTGAACCAACTGGTATGGTTGAGACCAGTGTGTTGTTGCTACCTTCTAAGACTAAAACACTGTCTTTGCCTAAATCAGATATATAGACTTTGTTTGTATGTGGATTGATTACGATATCATAAGGTATCGAAGCATAATTTAAGGATCTTATTATTTTATTATCGATTGCATCAATTACCGTAATAGTCTTAGAGTCCAAGTTTGCTACATATATCCAACTAGTGGCTAGATTAATCCCTATTCCTAATGGAGAATTTCCTACACGTATATTTGTAAGTGCTTTATTAGTAAAACCATCAATTACAGATATTGTGTTAGAATCTCTGTTTGATGAATATATTCTGTTCGAAAAAGGATTTACATCTACATCATACGGAGAATTACCTACATCGATATTTTTTTCGACTTTGGACTTGTCAATATCGATTACCGATATTGTATTAGAAAATTGATTAGCAACATAAAGTTTGTTTGTTATTGGATTAATATCAATTCCAATAGGAAAACTTCCCGAATTAATTATTGGATTAGATTTTGGGGAAATTGCCTTCTGATCACCTAATTCTTGAGCAAATATACCACTTACAAAAATACTAAAGAAAAATACAGTAAGTAATGAAAAGAAAAGAAGCGTCGATAAATAATTATTCAAATAAACATTTTATGTTGAATGGATATAAAAAGTAATTACCGGTTCTAATTCAATTTCAACAAAAATAGATTCCGAATCATCAACCTCCATGATAAACAATCAACCAGACATCCCATGATAAATCATAATATCATATTTATTTGAATTTTAACTATGAATACAAGCTTTCCAAAATGGAGTTTGGTTCCTTATTTCTGATCTTTCAACTTGTGACGAAAACTGATTCTAAAAATAATACCCAGAATCAATACAATAATACCTGCGATAATAAACATAAGACCATTAATTGTCCAAGAAGGATTACTATACATAAATGAGCTTGGAGGCCCCACCAATGATTTAGACTGCGCAGTAAAAATTAGACCAGCTAATACGAGCGTGGCACCAATAATGCCAACTAATATTTTCATGTATTACCAATTAAATATTGAGATCAGCCTATGTATATGTTATTCAGATGTAGCTTATTTATTCTACATTTTAGTAACTTGACATCCGGAATAAAAAATAAAGCCAAATAGAGTTTTCTTATCTATCAACAAATAGACTGAATTGATTGTTAACAATGTTACAATATGGCTAAGTTTTAATATCTATAAAGTATCCGTGTTGAGTGCAAGGATTAAAGTTGATTGGTCGTAAAATGACTGATTCCAATGTAATAATTGGGTATATATCAGCAATTGTGGCTGCTATACTCTTTGGATCCGTTTCCACCATAGCAAAGCCTATGCTGTCAACAATAGATCCTATAATGCTTTCGTCAATTGTTTACCTAATCGCCGGAGTGTTTTTTACACCTGTTGCATCAAAAAAACGATCAAAGATCACCCGGAGGTACTATTTTCTCATTATAATAAGTGCAGTGGCTGGTGCAACCCTAGCACCTGTTATGTTTTTTCTGGGGCTAAAACTAAGTACTGCTGCAGACACCGCATTATTAGCAAATGGTGAAACTGTCTTTTCGATATTATTCGCGCTACTTATTTTTAAAGAAAGATTAAGACCAATTGGATATGTTGCAGTAACTTTGATCCTCTTTGGAGTATTTCTCGTTACAACAAACCTTGATTTTAATAGTTCTATATTTAGATTGAACATAGGTAACGTCTTTGTAATCGCTTCAACAATTATTTGGGGATTTGACAACAATATTTGTAAGATAATAGCTAGACGAATAGACATCTCAAAATTAATTCAGTTAAAAGCTTTGATTGGGGGTTCCATTTTACTTGGAACGGTCATAATATTAGAAATTCCTATTAATATTCAGAGCGTACAATTAATTCCTATTGTTGCGCTAGGTGTCTTTGGATTTGCAATATCACTTTATTTATATTTACACAGCATAAAAAGGATTGGTGTAGTCAAGGCATCCTCTTTGTTATCTTTATCTGCGGTATTTGGATTAGTTTTTGCAATATTATTTCTACATGAAGTAATAAGTATCAATCAACTAATTGCCATATTAATCATGATCGGTGGTATACATTTAATGTATTCGCATGAACAGAAAGATGAAATAATGCTCAAATGAAATTTTAGTTAAGCAATAATGATAATAATAAATAAAAGCGCCTACCATTTTGCATCGAATCAATGAAAATTAAACCTAGAACTAACCTATTTTTGATACTTTCAACAATTTCAATTTTTGGCGGTATGATATTACTGCTTACTCTGGCTCATGCACAAGAAGGCCAAACAGAAACAAATTCCAATACACCTGACTTTCTTGCAATTCAACATTCTGAATCAGGTTCAATGTCCAAGATCAATACTACTACTTATTCATTACAACTTAATGATTTATCAAATAAGATAATTCTATTTTCTAACAGACCAGATAGAATAGTGGTAACTCAAAGTATTCGAGACTTTATTGGTAACTGGACAGGTGGCCAGGATAGTTTTCAAAAAGATCCACCTAATGCTGCTTTAATTGTACTAACAGAAAATAAAAAGCAGGATATATTTCAGATCGAGCTATTCAATCCCAAATACGACAAAGATCAAAATATACTAAAATATAACTTTACTTTTCTTGGTAATGCAACGCTTCCTGATTCGCCAACGAATCTAGGAAAATCTGTTTTAATAATAGATTCCGTTTCAGATTGGCCACTTCAATACTCAGGCGACTAGGAAATTGAGTGAATGATTAGGTTATCGTTTATTACTTAATTTTTTAAAAATAGAATATATTAGTTTTAGTCAAAATCTGAAATTCAAGTTCTACTATTGACTAAACTATGGAATGTGAAGTATAAGAATACTTTCTGTATTTAAGGTCGTTTCGGATAATTCAGATTTAATACTTAATAACATCTGTCTATTTTATAATAGTGAAAGCTTGTATCAAGAAATAAAATTAAAAAATCAAACATTTGATGATATTGCACCCAGTTGGGCAAGTAAAATTAGGCTTTTACGACAAGATGGCTTTCCGTTTCCATTATCTTTGGCATGGTGGAAATGGTACTTCGAACTTGATAGCCCTTCAAAATGCATAGTAGGTGAAGCGCATGGATTTTCCTGCCAATATGAAAAAGAATGTAAAAAATGTGATGAGTTAGGTTGGGAATTTGGACATTCTTTTCTAGTACGCTCGATGAAAGAGTTCCAAGGCAATATGGAAAAATTTGTGACACACTGGAATGAAAAACACATATGATTATGCATATGCTGTATTATCACTAGCGATATTTTATTTATCTATCTTTATAGTAATTAGATTTTAGGTACACATTTATCACAATATCTTTCAATGATAGTAAACACATAGTTAAACAAAAGTGGCAGTAATAGGCAGTAAAATTCATAGTTAATTATTAGTTCTACACACATCTTCACTAAAACAAGATTATCCTATGCTGTGTTTATGTCACTTTATGTCACTAAAATTAGAAGTTTGAAAAATAGATAATATTCAAGGCTTTTTGAGTCCCATTCAGCGTACCTAAGATGATACCTAGTGTCTGGTACTAAAGGCTAGTCACTAATTAGAATTAATGATACTTATTGAGACTTTTTGAATGAATCCGAAGAAGTAAGAGAAGCAGAAATGTGACATTATCTATCTTTCCGGTTCTATTTTTGTTTTGACGCTGTCTCCTACTTTTACGTATTTGTTAACGCCAACCCTAACCTGCCTCTGTTCACAATTTTCACAAATGAATATCCTTCTGCCTCCAATATCCTCGAACTTACCCGCTGATTCTCCCTCTACTGCAACTGCTCCAGTGGGCGTAAGATAGCCGGTCTTACATATGGAACATAAGTCCAAATCTTCGCTCATTTCTTTGTTACATCCAATATTATTTGGTGCTTCCTTTTGTCGCATCCAAAATTAGTTTGGCGATCTCATCTGGATGTGAGACATGTGATGCATGACTAGCGTTAATCGAAATCGTGGTAGCATTCATTTGTTTTGCAAATTGACGTTGGGCATCAGGAGGAATCATGAGGTCACTATCAGAAATCTGATACCATGTAGGTAGTTGTTTCCAAGCAGGAGGACCAGATTTCTCGGCAAAAATTGATGCATTAAATGGCTTTTGTGCTGCCGCCATGATATCGGCCTCATTCACATCAACATCTTTAGCGAACCGATCATGGAACATGTCCGAGTTAATGTACGCAAGCCCCTCGCTATCCAAAACCAAGAATCCTTGCGGGAAATCCTTGGCATCGACAAATGTCGAGAGTGATTGACCCTCATCTGGTGCAAAGGCAGCAATATAGACAAGTCCTGTAACGTTGGGATTATTATAAGCGGCGTTTGTGATTACTTCTCCACCATACGAGTGTCCTACTAAAATTGTTGGTCCACCAATTAACTCAACCGCACGTTTTACTGTCTTGACATCATCTGCCAGAGAATGGAGAGGGAGTTGAACAGCGATAATCCTATGTCCTGCGTTCTTCAGAATAGATATCACTTTGCCCCAAGAAGACCCATCGGCCCATCCTCCATGGACAAGTACGATATTCGTGGTGTTCGCTGCTGTCGACATACCAATTGTCACTACTGGCTCCATTAAAGTCTTGTTTTCTGGGCTAGCAATGACAAAATGTGTAATTGATGCAAGACTAGTGACAATTGCAATACTCAAACCTAGCAGAAGCAAAACAGTTGCCTTTTGATAATAGCTTCTCACATCCTGTTTCACTTAAACAAAGTATATAAGCGTAGGATCAGGTTAACTCCAACCAGAACACCCTATAAGAATTCGCAAAGACGTGATTTTGTAGTTAAAGCGGAAGGTGTAGACTATACCGGTGGGATTCTCTCCGTTTGTTTCCAGTCCCACCGGTTGAAATTAAATTATCTGATGGGTTGGGAACTAATGGAATTGGATAATGAAACGTGAATTAAGAGAATAAAGATATTTGATGAAACACTTTAGAGTTCGGATAGAAAATAACTACTTCGATTCATAAATTCTTATAACGTTCTACTCAAGCCGCTTTATAGTATGTGGTACAGGAAAATTAATAGAAATGGTGTTAACGATGATATGGGAGGCTTAAGCTTCCAATGTCTGCTAATAATAGAATTGTTAGTATCGTAGACGACGACCCAGGTACCACTATATTTTTTCATGAGGCTTTACGAAGTATTCCAGGAATTACAATATTTACTTTTACAGATCCTATTTTGGCACTTGAGCATTTTCAAGTTAATGGTTATGCTTATGTGGCGGTAATATCTGATTTCAAAATGCCTGGCTTGAATGGCATGGAATTCCTAAAAAAGATAAAGGATTCGAATCGGTTTGTGAGAACGATACTAATGACTGCATTTGAAATAGATGATACTCTATTTCAAGAATATACTAAAAAGAAAATCATAGATGGATTCCTTCAGAAGCCAATAGGTTTACACGATCTTATTAAAGAGGTAAATACCCAGCTGGATTCTTACGAAGTCCAAAAAAAAATATCCTTCCTGATGGTCAAATTCACATAAAATATCTACAATCTTGCCAAGGCCATAATGTTAGGATAAGACCCGTCAACTTTAACACTGAACATCGTAATATGTTATTATATTTGCATGCTGTAGTATCAAAAGGTTACTTAGCAATAGATAAAAAATATGATAAACTGATCACTTCCTTACGTACAGCATACGCAAAAGAATTGTCATTAGATAAAGAACAAACTTCATATGATGATTTATTGGATGGTTTAAGATTAAGTTTGAAAGGATATAATATTAAATAGAAAATGTCTACAGATAATAATAACAACGACAAACAAGAACAAGAACAATTGAAGTTAGATGGATTAAATAAAATATTTGGATGGATAGAAGACAAAGAAACCAAGGCCGTAATAATCAATAAATATTATAATAATAAAGAACATAGTGCGGCACTAAAAGCATTTTTAGATGACATGGTTAAAGCACTCGATGAAAGTACAGCAGAAACTAACAGCAAAGAAGAAATTAAAAGACAATTATCCTATATCACATAACAAACAACTAAAAGT
>Ga0184623_10000009_pt1 | contig 70034 bp, 61 predicted proteins | sample PLM1_100_b1_FD_133138 | JGI IMG/M metagenome (GOLD analysis project Ga0184623, IMG submission 133138) | Groundwater sediment microbial communities from an aquifer in East River, Colorado, USA - PLM1_100_b1 | ecosystem: Environmental > Terrestrial > Soil > Riparian zone | place: USA: East River... | reverse complement strand
GTCCGGCCGGCGTAGAGGTCGGGCGTGGTGACGCTGTGTCCGGCCGCGCGGAGCCGATCCGCAGCGGCGTGGACCGCAGGACGCAGCCCGTACGCGGAGTGGAACAGCACGATGTTCGCCATCCCACCGTTGTATCGGCCCGGTGCGACCATTCGCCGCCGCGGATCCAACTCAGACCGCGGCGATCAGACGACCTCGCTCAGCTGACCGGTCTTCACGTCGTAGATGAAGCCGCGCACCGACTTCTTATGCGGGAGGAACGGGTCATCGAGGACTCGCTGAACGTTGGCGCGCACATCGTCGGCGACGTCGCCAAATGCGACCGGAGTCCAGTCCGGCCGGACGCCGGTCTCGGCTTCGAGCTGGTCGCGAAATTCCTCGTCCTTGAACGTCCGCATACCGCAGTCGGTATGCAGGATGACGACGATCTCGGTGGTACCGAGAAGGCGCTGGCTCACCGCCAGAGACCGCAGCTCTCCCTCACCGATCACCCCGCCAGCGTTGCGGATCATGTGCGCGTCACCCTCGCCGAGGCCCAGCAGCGCGGCAAGATTGATCCGGCCATCCATGCAGGTGACGACGGCGAGTCCCTTCGTCGGGATTCGTGGCAGGTCACCGCTGGTGAACGTCTGCGCGTATGCCTCCGCGTGAAGCACCAGGTCATCAATGGCACTGGGCTGGTTGTCGGTGCGATCACTCATGGTTCGTCTCCTCGGCGTTTCGTCGGGGAACGAGTCGGTGAATGGGGAGCGCGCTGCGCCGCTGCAGACCGCCTACCAGGCAATCATCCAGTGACCACGCACTACCCCGCCACCGTCTGTGAGCAGCGTTACGTTGGTATCCGCGTGATTTCGTCGCCCGCACGGCGGTTGCTGGTCTCGCCCATGCCGACTCACTGGAGTGTGTCGATATGTCGCTAATCGTCGGCAGGAACGGCCAGCATCAGCGCAGGACGGGACCGACGGTTTCGTGCCCGTCGAAGTGGTGCGCGCGGCGGTCCGCCCAGAGCGGATCGAAGACCGTCATCGCTGCCATGCCCATAGTCAACCAGACGGTGTCGTCTTTGTCAGGTTTTGATCATAATTTCCTTGCCGAAGGCGTATTCAGTGGTGTTCGAGAGGTCGTGCAACTCACGGGTCTGCGGCAGCTGCCGGTAGCCCAGCCGCGTGTAGAGCCGGTGCGCGTCGGCGAACCTGGTGTCGCTCCACAGCTCGATCCGGCGGCCGCCACGGCGCACCGCCTCCTCCTCCACCAGCCCACTCAGCAGCTCGCCGAGCCCCTGCCGCCGCGCCTTCGCCGACACGTAGAGGCTCTTCAGCTCGTACGCCGGCCCATCCTGGCCACCGTCTCCGAGCGGTTTGAGACCGACACAAGCCACGACGGCGTCGTCGACCGTGACCACCCAGAGCTGCCCGTCGTACGCCTCGTAGGCCGACGCCGGCGCGCGCAACCACGGCTCCTCGCCGTCCACGTCGAGCACGCATCCCGGGTACTCCGACCAGACGTCACCGATCAGCGTGATCAGCGCCGCCGAGTCGCTGTCCCGTCCCGCCCGCAGCACGGGAAGCGGCTTGCGCATCTCCTGATGCTCGATTCCGGCTTCGTAGAACCGCTCGCCGACCGGCATATACCCGGCCCGATCATAGAAACCGATCGCGTGCACCTGGGCGTGCAGCGCCACCTCGGGATGGCCACGCTTGATCGCGGCCTGCTCAAGCACGCGCAGCACCGCCGCGCCGACGCCCCTTCCCCTTGCCACGGGATCGACGGCCATCCGCCCGACGCGCGCCGGCTCGGACGGATCACCGACGAAACGACCCGTTCCGACGAGCCGCTCGCCGTCGTAGGCCACCGCGTGAACGGCCGTCTCGTCCAGCTCGTCGCGTTCCAGGTTCAGATCCACGCCCTGGCCGACCACGAACACCGCGTGCCGCAGCGCGTACGCGGCTGGCAGATCGGCTGCGGTGGCGATCCCCACCCGCAAGGTCATCTCTCCCCCTCAGCGCTTGGTCGGAGATGGGAGCGAGCCGTCCGTCGGCGGGGTCACCATGGCGATCTGCTCCGGTTGCAGCGGCAGGAACACCGTCCGGTCAAGTCGCTTCGACTCCGGCGCCGCGTCGACCACGCGGATCCCGTCCCGCTTGGCAAGCTGCGTCAAGCGGGCCGGGCTAGCGCGAACCACCGCACCGTAGATACATCCGCACAGCCGCCGGTACGACGCCGCCTCTGCCCGGCTCACCTGCGCGTCCTGCCGGTAGAACGCGCGCAGCTCCTTCTCCTGCGCACCGCCGCCGGTCAAGCCATCCGCCGCGTGATCGGCATCGCGGGCGGCGCGTTCTTTGCTCTCGGCGGTCCGCTTCATTGCCGCCGGCACATCCGCCTTGAGCGTATTGACGGGGAAGAAGACGATCTCAGTCTGGACGTCGGGCAGCGGCACCCGGGCATACACCCGTGCCGTGGTCACATCGGCCAGCAAACCGTCGAGCGCATCCGGCTCAACGTAGGACGAGAACGACACCAGGGCCGGGATCTCCCCGCTGCGCCTCGCCGTGATCGCCGCCAGTTCGGACCGCGACCGCTCGACGTACGCCGACACCAGATCACCCTCGGACGCGCCAACGCGCACGACGTCACCGGTGCTCTCGTCCACCGGCGCCGGACGACTACCCAGGTAGGTCGCCGTAGCCGCCACCGCCGCCAGCGCTAACACTGTCGCAGCGGTCAGCGTCCGCCGTCCTGCCGCGGGGCCTCGCCCGGATCCGGACACCACGCCGGCGATCCGGATCAGGCCACGCGCCAACTGAGGTAGGACGCGCTCGTCCAACGCCCGAAAGGGATTCATGACTCGACTGACTTCACGACTCAGCCGCGACCGTGTCAAGCGCGTGCTGCAGATCCGCCGGGTACGGGCTCTCGAACTCCACCCACTCCCCCGTATCCGGATGCTCGAAGCCGAGCCGTCGCGCGTGCAGCCACTGGCGGGACAGTCCGAGCCGGCTGGAAAGTGTCGGGTCAGCGCCATAGGTGAGGTCGCCCACACAGGGGTGCCTCAACGCCGAGAAATGCACCCGGATCTGGTGGGTACGCCCCGTCTCGAGCGTCACCTCCATCAGGCTCGCCGCCCGGAACGCCTCGATCGTCCCGTAGTGGGTGATGCTCGGCTTGCCGTTCGCCATCACGGCGAACCGCCAGTCGCTGGTGGGGTGCCGGTCGATGGGCGCGTCGATCGTGCCACGGCTCGGATCGGGGTGGCCCTGAACCATCGCGTGGTAGACCTTGGTCACTTCGCGCTCCTTGAAGGCGCGCTTGAGCAACGTGTACGCACGTTCACTCTTGGCCACCACCATCAGCCCGGTAGTGCCGACGTCGAGACGGTGGACGACGCCCTGCCGTTCGGCCGCCCCGCTGGTCGAGACCCGATGGCCCATCGCGGCAACGCCGCCGACGACCGTCGGACCGGTCCATCCCGGGCTCGGATGCGCAGCCACGCCGACCGGCTTGTCCAGCACGATGAGGTGGTCGTCGCTGTAGACCACGTACAGACCGTCGACGGGCGTCGGGTCGGCCGTCGGCGGGGCCGGAGGCGGCGGAAGGGTGACCTCCAGCCACGATCCGCCATGGACCCGATCGGACTTGCCGCAGGCCACCCCGTCGAGCAGCACATCACCCGACTCGATCACGCCGACCGCAGCCGTACGCGACAATCCGAAGAGGCGGGCAAGGGCCTGGTCCAGACGCATACCGGCCAGCCCGTCGGGCACCGGCATCGCGCGGTACTCGCCAGCCGGTGCAGAGCGACTAGTCACGGTCGGTGTTCTTCGCCCGTCGGCCGTCGATCCGGTATCCGCGCAGCTCAAGGAGGATGGCCAGGCACACGCCGACCACCAGCGCCGAGTCGGCAAGGTTGAACACCGGCCACGGCGGAGAGACTGGATCGAGGAGGCTGATGAAGTCGACCACGCCACCACGCATCGGCCCAGGATCGCGGAATAGCCGGTCGCTGAGATTGCCCAGCGCCCCACCCATCACCAGTCCGAGCGACACCGCCCAGCCTGTGGAGTAGAGCTTCCGCGCCACCCGGGCGATGAAGATGACCACGCCGATCGCGATCACGGTGAGCACCACCGTGAACCCAGACGCGAGGCTGAAGGCCGCACCTGTGTTCCGGGTGTGGACGAAGTACACCAACCCACCGAGGATCTTCACCGGCGGGCCGTTCATGAGGGTATTGACGACAACCGCCTTGCTCACCATGTCGGCGATGAGCACCACCACCGCTGTGATGGCTAGGAGCAGGGTGCGACGGGAGCGTGGGGGCGCGTCCACCGCGGTCCCCTCGGAGGCGCCCGTCGCGCCCTCGGTCAGCGTCTCTCCTCGAGCTGCTTGCACGTCACGCACAGGGTCACGCTGGGAAACGCCTCCAACCGGGCCTTCGGGATTGCCTTGCCGCATCGTTCGCACTGACCGTACGTGCCGGCGTCCAGGCGCGCCAATGCGTGCTCGACCTGATCTATCCGCTCCAGTATGCCGTTCGCCAGCGAGAGCTCCTGCTCCCGCTCGAACGTCTTGGTGCCGGTATCGGCCTGATCGTCCCCGGCGCCGTCGGCGATCCGGTCGCGCTGCAGGTCCTCGAGGTCGTGCATGGTCTGGTCGTACTCCTCGCGCAGCTCCACGAGGCGGGCTGCGAGGGAACCCCGGATTTCGGCATACTCGCCGGTCACCTGCCGAGGAACCTTCGCGCCAGTCGCCGCCGTCTTCTTCACGGTCGTCGCCCTCCTCGCTGGTGCAGTCTTGGTTGCCGATGCAGCGGGCGGTCCGGCCGCACCGCCTCCGCGGGATGCAGTCCTGGTCACGGTGGTCTTCCCCGCTGCCCTGGGCGCGGCGGCCTGGGCCGGGGTTGCCGTGACGGCACCGGCCTTCGTCGCAACGGGCCCAGCTGCGGACTTGGCGCCCGCGGCCTTGGTGGTGGACTTGGCGCCCGCGGCCTTGGTGGTGGACTTGGCGCCCGCGGCCTTGGTGGTGGACTTGGCGCCCGCCCCCTTGGTGCCCGCGGACTTGGCGCCCGCCCCCTTGGTGCCCGCCGCCTTGGCGGCCGCAGACTTCATGCCTGCCGTCCTGGTGCCTGCTGCTGTGGCGCCCGCTGCCTTGGTAGCCGCCTTCGCAGTTGCGGCCTTCGCCGTTCGGCTTGCGGTGGCGGCGTCGGCCGGGGAGCGCTTAGCCGGCGCCGCCTTCTTCGCCACGCCCTTCGCCGGCGTGGCCTTGGCAGACACAGCCTTCACGGGACTGGCCTTCCCGGACGTAGCCTTCGCCGCCGACCTGCGAGCGGGCGCCGTGCTCGCGGGCGTCTTGGCGGCCGGCACCTTGCCACCGGTCTTTACCGGAGTTGCCTTCTTCGCCACGACGCTCGACGCTGCCCTCGCGCTCTTAGTGTCAGCCGACTTCGCGCCGGTCGGCCTCCCGGCGCTCGCCGGCGCCGCCTTCCGCACAGCGTTGGTCGCAGTCGCCTTGTTCCCAGCCACTGCCTTCGCCGACGGCGCAGCATTGCCCCCGGCACCAGCGGATGCGCGCTTCACCCCGACCGACTTCGCCGGAGCCTTCTTCGTCCCCGGAGCCTTCTTCGTCCCCGTGGCCATCTTCGTCCCCGTGGCCATCTTCGTCCCCGTGGCCTTGGCCCCGGTGGTCTTCGCTGCCGATGCGGCCTTTGTCGCGTCGGTTCGGCCAGCCGCCGCCTTCGCCGATGCCCGCTTCGCGACCGGTTCGGGAGTATTTTTGGCCATAGCGGCAGCCTCCTGCCCGCTCGCCGCGTCCGCCTGGGCACGTTTCTTTGCCGACCTGTCGCCGGTCAGCACCCGCGCCAGTCTCTTCGCGATACTCGTCCGCTCGGCCATGGCCCGTCCCCCCTCCGCCCTTCCCAGGGCGCGGAACGTCATGCCCACGGGAGCGGTCAGGATACGTAACTGTTGCGCACGTCACAATGCGGCGCGCTGCCTCACCAGCACGGACAGTGTTCACCGCAGCCCCTCTACGTTGGACGCTCGTCCCCGTCCTCGCCGAACCAACGCGCCAGCCGGCCCCGCCGCCCGACGGCTCGGAGCCGCCGTTCGGCTTCCTCCCGGCACTCGCTGGTGGCGACGAGCAGGAGGTCGTCACCGATCAGCAGCCGGGTGTCGCCAGCCGGCACGAAGCTCCGTTGGTCGCGGACGACCAGGGTGAGCGACGCCCCTGGCGGCAGCCGCAGTTCGTCGACGTAGACACCGTGCAGCCGTGAGCCGGCCGGGATCGTCAGCTGGAGCAGGTCGGCGTGGAGGTCCTCCAGCGGCGCGGACTCGACTCGAAGTTCGCTGGTCCCGCCAGGCTCGACCACCCGAAGCAAGCGCGCCACCGGCGGCAGCGTCGTGCCCTGGATCAGCGTGAACACCACCACCAGGACGAACACGATGTCAAAGAGTTCCCGGCCACCGCGCAGCCCGGCCGACAGCGGGATCGTGGCCAGCACGATCGGCACCGCTCCCCGCAACCCGGCCCACGACAGGAACGCCTGCTGGTTGAGGCGGATCCGGAACCAGCTCGCGCTGGCCAGCACGGACAGCGGCCGGGCGATGAGCAGCAACGCGACGCCCGCGACCATCGCCGGAACGACCGCGTCCAGCAGTCGCGCGGGGCTGACCAGCAACCCGAGCAGGATGAACAGACCGATCTGAGCCATCCACGCCAACCCGTCGGCGAAGCCGAGCGTCGCGCGGCGGTGCGGGAGGCGGGAGTTGCCGAGCACTACACCCGCCACGTAGACGGCGAGGAAGCCGGACGCGTGGGCGACACTGGCCGCGCCATACGCAAGCACGGTGAAGGCGACCGCCGCGAGCGGATAGAGCCCGGCGGCCGGCAGTGCGCTGCGGCGCAGCACCCAGACGCCCGCGAAGCCGACGGCCGCACCGAGCGCACCGCCCAGGAGCAACTCGTAGACGATCGTCGCCACCGTCAGCCACGGCGCCTGGGTGAAGAACGCCCCGGTCGTAAGCAGGCTGACGAGGATCACCACCGGCGCGTCGTTGAGACCGGACTCCATTTCCAGCGTCCCGAACAGCCGCCCGGGAAGTCGCAGCCGGCGGAGCGTCGAGAAGACGGCCGCCGCGTCGGTAGACGAGATCACGGCGCCAGTCAGCAACGCGAGCCGCCACGACATATCCAACCCGTAATGGGCCACCGCGGCGACCACCGCAACGCTCACCCCGACGCCGACCGTGGAGAGAATCACGGCCATCGGCGCCACCGACCGCACGGCCGACCAGCGGGTGGTCAGGCCACCTTCGGCGAGGATCACGACGAGTGCGCACGTGCCAAGGATCTGCGTGAGCTGGGCGTCGCTGAACTCCACGCCCAGGCCGGACTCGCCGATGAGCATGCCGAGACCGAGGTAGACGAGGAGGCTGGGAAGCCCGCTTCGCGTCGACAGCCGGACGGCGGCGACGGCGATCAGCAGGACTGCGGATCCCGACAGCAGGATGAGGTTGAGGTTCTCGATGCTCACCCGGTCGCCCCGTCACGCAGCTCGTCGATGCGCTCGATCAGGCCTGCGGGCGCGGGATCGATGACGAGGATCTTGTCGCGGCTGGTCCGGCCGGTGAGCAGATCCACAGTAGAGCGTCGTAGGTCGAGGGCGTCGGCGACGGCCCGCAGCGTCGCCTCGGTGGCGGCACCGTCAACGGCCCGCGCGGTGACCGCGACCACGAGCGCTGGCCCGTGCGATCCCTCGTACCGACCGCCCACTCGCGTCCTCGACGCCCCGGGCTTGACCCGCACCGCCACTGTCACCCGGCTCACGTCTGCCCCTCCACCCGCACAGCACACCAACAGTCAGGGTCCTGGTTATCCGCTGGCGTCTCAGAGGGGCGCGCCGTGCCGTCACACTCCCCGGACGACACAGCAGGAGCGGGTGGCTACCTGGCGGTGGCCTCGGCGAGGACGGCACTGGCCGCGCCGCAGAGACTGCACGCGGTGAACCCGAGCTCAACCGCCTCCGAGATCGGCAGCGGCTGGCTCTCCTTGTCGGCCAGGTGCGGGCACCCGGCGAGGTGGTAGCGTGGCCGGCCGTCGACGACCAGCACTTCGCTGTCCAACTCCGCCAGGCGCGACTCCTCGCTCGCCATGAGCAGCTCGGCCGCTGGTTCGTCGGGAGGGTCTTCCTCGTCGTCCAGCTCTGCCGATTCGTCCAGCTCTGCCGGTTCGTCCAGCTCTGCCGGTTCGTCCAGCTCTGCCGGTTCGTCCAGCTCTGCCGGTTCGTCCGGTTCGTCGGGCTCCGCGGTGTCGTCGGACTCCGCGGTCTCGTCGGCCTTGCGGGCCGGAGCGACGACGTCCACGTCGATCACCTGGGTCGCGGTGACCTCGTCGGGCGTGGAGCGGGGTGTCTCGCCGTCGGACGCGGCGGCATCCTCGGCCGGTCCGGCGGTTTCCGCAGTCCTGGGCACGCTCGACACCGAGGCGCTGCCCACCACGGGCGCCGCGGCGGAGCCGACCACAGGGCGCGTTGCCGGCGGCCTCGCCATGCCGGCCGCCGGCGGTCGTACCGTCGCCGCACCGACGACGGGCACTGCGGAGCCGGCCGGGCTGCCCCGGCCGACGTCCGCCGTGTGAGTTCTCGTTGCGAGCGGCGTCGAGGTGGCACCCGCTGTCCTGTACTCATCGCGCGCAGGCCTGCCCGCGTCTTGGCCGATGTAGCGGTCAACGCCGCCTCGCTGCTGCCGGATCCCGAGGAAGAGTGCAGCAGCAGCGAGCACGCTGACGCCGATCGACGCCATGACGAACGGATCGTTCGCCTGCAGGATCCCGGTGGCCAGCAGGCCACCGGAGACCAGGATGAGCAGAAGGCTGACGACGATCACGACGACAGGCTCCGCCCCACCCCGGTCAGCGCCCGCGGGAGTCGGCGGTGTCCGAGCCGAGACCGAATGAGGACGCCTGCGGCCCACCGAACGCACCGCTCATGCTCGACGCACCAGCGGTCTGACGGTTGACCTCGCCCTCGACACCCTGACTGCGGCTGTCGAGGTCACGCAGCTGGCTCTCCAGGTACGCCTTGAGCCGGGTCCGGTACTCGCGCTCGAACGACTTCAGCCCCTCGATGTGCTTCTCCAGGGCCACGCGCTTGCCGTCGAGACCACCCATGGCCTCCTGGTGCCGCTGACGTGCGTCCCGCTCCAGCGCCTCGGCCTTGCCGCGCGCCTCCCGGGTGAGCTCGTCGGCCTTGGTGCGCGCCTCGGTAAGAACCTTGTCGGCCTCGCGGCGCGCATCGGCGACGTGGTCGTCGGCGGTGCGCTGGGCGAGCATGAGCACGCGCAGGGCCTGCTGCTCGCCGGTTGAGTCGGCGGTGCCGCTGAGCCCCGGCGGGACCGGCGGACCGGGCACCGCGCCGGACTGGGCTGCCTGCGCGGCCTGCTGAGCAGCCGCCTGGGCTGCCTGCTGAGCCTGCTGGGCCGCCTGCTGCGCCTGCTGCTTCTCCTGCCGGAGCCGTTCGACCTGGGACTTCAGGTCGTTGTTCTCCGACGCGAGACGGCGCATGTCACCGTCACTGGCGCCGGACGGAGGCGGCGGACCGCCACCCGAGCGAACTCGCTCGACCTGGGCCTTGAGGTCGTTGTTCTCCTCGATGAGACGTGCGAGCTCCCGCTCCACCTCGTCGAGGAAGGCGTCGACATCGTCCTCGTCGTACCCCCGTTTTCCGATCGGAGGTTTCTTGAAGACGACATTATGGACGTCAGCGGGTGTCAGCGGCATGGGATCTCCTCGGGACACGTCGGCGTGGCAAGCGGTGCTGCGGCGCTCACAACTCCCCCAGCTTCCCGACCACGCTCATGAGTACAGACACAATCATGAGCAACAGTAGAAAGCCAAGGTCCAGGCTAACCCCCCCAATGCGGAGAGGGGGGATCACCCTGCGTAGAGCCTTCAGCGGAGGGTCGGTCGTGCTCCAGACCAGCTCCATCGTGGCGGCTGCTCCCCGCCCAGGCTGCCACCGGCGGGCGAACATCAGCACGTACTCCATGACCAATCGCCCCAACAGCAGCAACAGGAACAGGTAGAGCAGCACGTAGAGAAGCTGCCATACGAGCGACACGACGCGACGTTGTCCTTAACTCTGGTTAAAGAACCCACCCTCGGCGATCCGTGCCTTGTCCTCGGCAGTTACCGTGACGTTGGCCGGCGAGAGCAGGAAGACCCTGTTGGTCACGCGCTCGATGCTACCCCGAAGTCCGAACGTGAGGCCCGCTGCGAAGTCAACCAGTCGCTTTGCGTCCGATTCGTCCATTTCCGTGAGGTTCAGGATCACGGGAATGCCTTCACGGAACTGCTCACCGATCGTCCGTGCCTCGTTGTACGTGGTCGGATGCAGCGTGGTGATCCGGTACGCGGCGTCCTCCTCGGGCAGCACGGCCCGCTCACGCAACGCGATCTGCGGCGCGAGAGCCAGGTTGTCGTGCGTGATCGGCGCCGAGGTTGGGATCGGCGCCCTGGTTACCGGGCGTGACGAAATCCGCTCGGTCCGCACGCGCGGCGGCGGAGCGGGCTCGTCGAACTCGTCCTCGTAAGGATCGATGTCATCATCGACGTACCGGCGATCGTCGTCATCCTCGACGAGTCCGAGCCAGACGCCTGCCTTACGCCATGCACCCATGGGGCGCCCCCTCTCATCGGCGAATGACATGGCTGTTATTACCCAGCCACCGTACCGCGAGGGCGCCATCGAATACCCAACAACGCGCTCCCGACACGCACATGAGTCGCGCCGTGTCGAATAGCCGACTCAAGGTCCCCGCTCATTCCGGCGGAGATCCACAAGGCCTGTGGATAGGCGCGGCGAAGCTCGCCGGACACCTTCGCAAGGCGCGCGAAGGCCTCATCGGGGTCATTGCCATGCGGAGCGACGGCCATCACTCCGCGTAGCCGCAGCGCCGGCTTACCGGCCACCGCGGCAGCGAGCGGAAGCACATCCGCGGGTGCCACGCCACCCCGTGGACCGATTCCGACGGGGCCTGCCGCGGCCGCCTCCGCGTCCGCCGCGGACCGGTCAGCTACTGGAGTTGGTGTGACTGGTGGGACGGCAGTGGCAGATGTTGTGGCTGCGGCGATGCTTCGGTCGTGGGCGGATCCGATGCCCGGATCCTTGGGCGTGACCGATGTGACTGGCGTGACCGAAGTGACGAACGGTGCAGATGCGACCGCCTGTCCCGGTCCGTCGAGAGTGTCGAGGCTCACCTGAATCAGGACGTCCAGCGGCGTGTCACGGCGCTTGGTGGACTCCTCGGCGAGCGCCTCGACAAGGTCGAGCCGGTCGACGCTGTGTACGACGTCGGCGTAGCGCACGACCGAGCGCGCCTTGTTGCGCTGGAGCTGGCCGACGAAATGCCACCGCAGCTCCGTACCGTCCTGCGCGCAGTCGGCGGCCTTCCGGCGGGCCTCCTGGTCACGGTTCTCGGCCACGTCGGTGACGCCCAGCTCGGCGAGGAGACGGACGTCCGAGGCCGGGAAGGTCTTGGTCACCGCGACGAGCGTGACCTCGTCGCGCGCCCGCCCGGCCGCCGCGCATGCCTTGGCCAGCCGCGCCTCCACGTCGGCCAGGTTCGCCGCTAGCTCGTCCCGCCGCGCGCCATCTCCGGTCGCCTGTTCATCACTACGCCGCACCCGATCAGCCTGCCTCACCGGCAGCGGGCCACCGGTGGCGACTCCCCGAGTTCCCACCACCGGGCTGATCGACGAATTCGGCGAGTCTCCGCGAATCCGCTCAACGGGCATGCAACCCGTCGAATAGGGGCGCTTGCCGCCACGCCGCCCAAGACGGCTCACCCCATTTGCCCGACTCGCACATCTCACCGGTGCGATCGTGAAGTCTGACTCAATGCCGCTGGCTTAGGGATGCAGGAGCGGTGCTCGGGTGGGCTTTGCCCGAATCGGGTTTCGCGGGACGCTCAGTGTTAGCCGAACTGTTGGGGTGGTGAGGGCTGCAACCGTTGGGGTCGCTCCCCGGCTGGAACCGCCCATTGGAGACTACTCGGGGAACGAAACGTCACGGGGCGGCTCGTCGGGTTTCCTTCCCCGAGTGTTCCACCATGGCTGAAGGCGGGCAGCCCGCAGCGGGACCGCTGCGGGCCGCGGGCGGCCACCTGACCAACGCACCCCTGCGCGGCGCGCACCGGCCCAGACCCCCGCGCCCGACACACGCGAGCGTGATCCGGGCGGGATCGGCGCGGGCAGCCCAACGCCGGCGCCCTCAGGACTCGGACGCGGACGGCTCGCCCACCAAGGCCGGTTTCGCCCTCATCATCGGGCTCGCCTGCCACCGGCCGCCCAGGACAAACCGAACTGTCGGGGTAATGGGGCTGAAACCGGGCGGACGTTACCCCGAAAACCCCGACAGTTGGTCACCACGGTGCCCGTTAAGACACTGGCATTGAGTCAGGCTCGCCGATCCGACCCGTGAGATCGTGCAGTTGACGACAGCGGTGGTCCGGACGGGCGCCAGCCCGGAACGGTGACTGACGACCACGCCAACCGTTGCCGGACGTCCTGAAAAAGGCCTTTGATCTGAACCTGGAGCGGGCCGCGCGGCTAGGCGCCGTTTTTGAGGAAATCGGGTACGTCTACGTCGTCGAAGATGACGCGCTTCGGCGGCTCGGGGGTGGGCGGCACCTGCCGGGGCGGCGGGGGCGCGACCGGCGGCGCCGGCACGTACTGCTGCTGCGCGTCGACCTGGCTGGCGCGCGGTGGCGGGTCCATGCGGCGGTACGCGGGCGCGCCGGAGTCGAAGCCGGCGGCGATGACGGTGACGCGGACTTCGTCGCCGAGAGCGTCGTCGATGACGGTGCCGAAGATGATGTTCGCGTCCGGGTGGGCGGCGTCGGCGACGAGCGACGCGGCGGCGTTGATCTCGAACAGGCCGAGGTCGGAGCCGCCGGCAATGGAGAGCAGGACGCCGTGGGCGCCTTCCATGCTGGCTTCGAGCAGCGGGCTGGAAATGGCGGCTTCGGCGGCTTCGACGGCACGGTTGTCGCCGCGGGCACTCCCTATTCCCATGAGGGCGGAACCGGCGCCGCTCATGACGCTCTTGACGTCGGCGAAGTCGAGGTTGATGAGCCCGGGAGTGGTGATGAGATCGGTGATGCCCTGGACACCGGAGAGGAGCACCTGGTCGGCGGTGCGGAACGCGTCCATCATGCTGATGTTCCGGTCGCCGAGGGAGAGCAGGCGGTCGTTGGGGATGACAATCAAGGTGTCGCACTCATTGCGCAGCTCGTCGATTCCGGACTCCGCCTGCAACGAGCGGCGCTTGCCCTCGAAGGAGAACGGCCGGGTTACGACCCCTATGGTCAACGCGCCGAGCTTGCGGGCGATGCTGGCGACGACGGGCGCGCCGCCGGTGCCTGTGCCGCCACCCTCGCCGGCGGTGACGAAGACCATGTCGGCGCCCTTGAGCACCTCTTCGATCTCGTCCTTGTGGTCTTCGGCGGCCTTCCGGCCGACCTCGGGGTTGGCGCCTGCGCCGAGGCCGCGGGTCAGTTCGCGGCCGACGTCGAGCTTGACGTCGGCGTCGCTCATGAGCAGCGCCTGCGCGTCGGTGTTGATCGCGATGAACTCGACGCCCTTGAGGCCCACCTCGATCATGCGGTTCACGGCGTTGACGCCGCCACCGCCGATGCCGACGACCTTGATGACCGCCAGGTAGTTGTGCGGAGGTGTCATCGGGTGTGCCTTCCTCGGAGCAGTGGGGTGGGGATCCGGAAACGCCCGGTGGGGCCTGGAGGCCGCAGAGGCCATGGGTAACCGGACCCTCATCCTCTAGTAGAGCGTTATAGTTATGTCAACTTATGTTATGCCCCGGACGGTAGGCGTGGGGCCCCTGCCGTTCAAGGAACCACGCCGCGTGTCCCCCGAGTAATCGCAGATCACCAGGTCAGCGCACGGTCACCACGTCCGGACCGCTCACGTCGATCCGGTTGCCGGGGCGGTTCAAGATGGCGGTGGCGACGGTCGCCTTGCGGGCGCTGTCCTCGGCGTCACCCCAGAACACGGTGCGCCCGCCGGCGAGGTGGAGCGTCACCTGTGCCGGGGTCGGCGCCGTGACCTTGAGCAACTTCCCGCGCAGCCCGTCGGTGAGCGCGAGGACCACCGACAGTGCGGCTGCCGTGGAGCGGTCGTCCGGGCCGGGCTTGGCCAGCTCCAGCAGCGGCAGCTTCGGGGGCCGGGCCGGCACTGTCCGGTACGGCACGCCACCCGCGTCGAGGAGCATCCACTGCCCGCCGCGTGGCACCACCGCCACGGCGACCCGCTCGATCACGACGACCGTCACGGTGCTGGGCCACGACCGGACCACCCGTGCCTCCGCCACCGCCGGGATCGCCCGGACGCGCCGCGCGACCGCATGGGTGTCCAGTTGCGACAGTGGCACGTCGGACGGGACAGCGGCGACCTGCCGCACCTCGTCCGCGGATATCGTGCTGACGCCCTCGACGTGAACCGTGCGGGCGGCGAACAGCGTGCTGCCATATACCACCCAACCGAGCCCGGCGGCGACCGCCAGGACCACAAGCACCACGAGATACGGCAGCGCGCCACGGAACTGCCGCCGCCTCGGCCGCGCGGCGAACCGCGCCGCCGGCAAACCACCACCGCGCACCAGCCGCCAGCGGCGGCCCGTCGGCGCGCGCTCCGGCATCAGCCGCGGCGCTCGGCGAGGGCGGTGAGGATCTCCTCCCCCATCATCGAGATCGGCGGGGCGCCCATCGTCAGCACCAGATCGCCTTCGCGGGCACGGCGCGCCACCTCAGGCGCCACGGCCGACCACGATGGCTCGAAGACGACACTCTCGGCCGGCAGCGTGAGGGCGCGGGCGAGCGCCGCCCCACCCTGACCGGGCTCGCGCTGCTCACCGGGGCAGAAGACCTCCATGACGATCACCTCGTCGGCGAGGTCGAGCGCGGCGGCGAGGCCCGCCTCGAACGCGATCGTCCGGTAGAGCCGGTACGGCTGGAACACGACGATGAGCCGCCCGTCGCCGGCCACCTCGCGCACCGTGCGCAGGGAGACGTCCATCGAGGTCGGGTGGTAGGCGTACTCGTCGTAGACGCGGACACCGTCCACAGTGCCCTTGTGCTCGAACCGGCGGCGCACGCCCCGGTAGCCGGCCAACGCCTCGATCGCGCTGGCAGCTGGCACGCCGAGGCGCAGAGCGGCCAGCAGCGCGGCACCGGAGTTGAGCGCGATGTGCGGGCCGGGGACGGTGATCGTGACGAAGCCGATCGTCTCGCCGTCGAGCACGGCCTGGTAGGTGCTGCCGGAGACGTCCGACTTGAGCCCCTCGAACCGCAGGTCGGAGCCCTCGGCATGGCCGTAGGAGTACACCGCGCGGCCCTTGCCCCTGGCGTACTCGGCGAGACGCATCGCGCCTGGGTCATCCGCGCAGACGATGAGGAAGCCGTCGTCGGTGATCCGGTCGGCGAACTCAGCGAACGCCGCCTCGACGCCGGCCAGGTCGCCGTAGGTGTCGAGGTGGTCGGCCTCGATGTTGGTGACGATGGCCACCTTCGGGTGGTACAGCAGGAAGGTCTTGTCGCTCTCGTCGGCCTCGACGACGAAGTGATCGCCGCTGCCGTGGTGCGCGCTGGAGCCGATCTCGGCCAGCTCGCCGCCGATGACGAACGAGGGATCGAGCCCGCTGTGCTGGAGGACGTTCGTCATCATGGACGTCGTGGTGGTCTTGCCATTGGTGCCGGCCACCGCGATCGCCTGGCGGCCGTTCATCGCGGCGACCAGCGCCTCGGCCCGGTGCAGGACACGCAATCCACGCCGGCGCGCCTCGGCAAGCTCCAGGTTGTCGTCCTTGATCGCGGTCGAGTAGATGACCGTGTCGACGCCGTTCAGGTTGCTGATGTCGTGCCCCATGTGGACCTTGGCGCCGAGGGCCCGCAGCGCGTCCAGCGCCGGCCACTCGCGCATGTCACTGCCGCTCACCGGGATGCCCCGGGTGACGAGCAGGCGGGCGACACCGTTCATGCCGACGCCACCGATGCCGATGACGTGGACGCGCCCGAGGTCCTCGGCGGTGACGCCGGTGAGGTCGTTGGTGGTCTCGACGATCATGCGCCCACCGCCTCACGAACCAGGGCGAGCAAGGCTTCGTCGCCGTCGCGCCGCCCGTAGGAGGCCGCGGCCTCGGACATGCTCCGGAGTCGGTCAGGGTCGGTGAGCAGGCTGATCACGTTCTCCTCCAGCCACGCCGCGGTGAGCTCCGCGTCCTCGACAATCATGCCTCCGCCCGCGTTGACGACGGGCAGCGCGTTGCGCCGCTGCTCGCCGTTGCCCCACGGCAACGGTACGTATACCGCAGGCAGGCCGACGGCCGCGACCTCTGCGCACGTCATCGCGCCGCCGCGGCACAGGATCACGTCGGCGGCCGCGTAGCCGAGGTCCATCCGGTCGAGGTACGGCAGCGAGACGTACGGGGCGCCGTTGCCGGTGGGGATGTCGTCCAGGGTGTTCCGGGCGCCGATCACGTGCAGCACCTGGATGCCGGCCGCGCCCAACGCGTCGGCCGCCGCCGCGACCGCGAGGTTGAGCGAACGGGCGCCCTGGGAGCCGCCGGAGATCATCAGCGTCGGGCGGTCGGCGTCGAGGCCGAAGTGGGCCCGCGCCTTCGCCCGCTCGGCGGCGCGGTCGAGCGTGGAGATCGCCCGCCGCAGCGGCACCCCCACCACCCGGCCGTGCTTGAGCGCGACGTGGTGGCCACCGAGACCCACGAACTCGGTGAGCCGGGCGCCGACCTTGTTGGCGATGCCGGCCGGCCTGTTCACCTCGTGGACGACCATCGGGGTGTGGTGCCGCCACGCCGCCAAGTACGCCGGGAGCGCCACGTACCCGCCGAACCCGACGACCACGTCAGCGGCGACGTCGTCGAGCACCTCGCGGGCCGCCGCGACGCTGCGCCCTACCCGGCCCGGCGTGCGGACGAGGTCGACGTTGGGCTTGCGCGGCAGCGGGTACGCGGGGATGAGCCGCAGGTCCCAGCCCCGCGCGGGGATGATCTCGGCCTCCAGGCCCTTTTCCGTACCCAGGCAGGTCACCCGTACGTCGGGGTCGTGCCGGCGCAGGCAGTCCGCCAACGCCAGGGCCGGTTCGATGTGGCCTCCGGTACCGCCACCGGCCAGTACCACCGAACGCAACGCCGTCACCCACGACCTCCTGAACGCCTCGATAAGGATCCCCGGTCCGACTTCGCGCGGGTGCGCGCCGTCGGGCCCTGCCCGCCACGCTGGCGCGGCGGTCTGGCAACCGGCTCGCCCGGGAGCGGCGGCAGCGGGATGCCCCACATCTTGGACCACCACGTCCGGCCGCGGGCATGCAGGGCTGCCGCGGCGTCCGGCTCGGCCCGCGCGAACGATGCCAGCATGCCGACAATGAACATTGTCAGCACCAGCGAGCTGCCACCGGCGGAGATCAAGGGCAACGGCACGCCGGTGATCGGTACCAGGTTCGCCACGGCGCCCATGTTGATCAGCGCCTGCCCGGCGAGCCAGAGCGTGCACGAGGCGGCGACCAACCGGCGGAACGGATCCTCGACGCGCCGCGCGATCCGCAGGCCCGCGTAGGTGAAGACGCCGAAAAGGGCGATCACCACGAAGCAGCCGATGACGCCCAGCTCCTCGCCGATCACGGCGAAGATGAAGTCGTTGTGCTCCTCGGGGAGGTAGCCCCACTTCTCGCGGCCCTGGCCCAGCCCCACTCCCCACCAGCCGCCGCTGCCGAGCGCGAGCAGGCCGTGTACCGCCTGGTAGCCCTCGTCGTCGGCGACGGCGAACGGATCGGTGAAGCTGGTGATCCGATCCATCCGGTAGCCCTTGCCGAAGATCAGCGCGACGACACCGACCATGCCGACGGCGAGCAGGCCGCCGAAGATCCGGAACCGCACACCGGAGACCCAGAGCAGGGTGAGCAGGACGATCAGCAGGAGAAGCATGCTGCCGAGGTCGTTGTGGCCGACAAGGAGCAGCATGATGCCCGAGATCGGCAGCAGCGGGACGGCGAGATGCTTCCACTCGCCGAGCAGCGCACGCTTGTGCAGCAGCGTCGCCGCGCCCCACAGCGCCAGCCCCAGCTTCGCCAGCTCGGCCGGCTGGACCTGCACCGGGCCGAACTTCATCCACAGGTAGACGTTGTTGACCTCGACGCCGCCGACGGCCTCCGGGATCAGCCACAGCAGCCCGAGCATCGCCGCCGACACCAGCAGGAGCGGGTAGGCGAGCAGTTCGAAGGCGCGCACCCGCAGCCGCAGCCCGAGCCAGAACGCCGGCAGCCCTATCGCGGCCCACTTCGCCTGCGCGAGGAAGACCGTGTAGGCGCTGCGGTGGTTCTGGAACGAATCGATGCTCGACGCCGAGAGCACCATCGCCAGGCCGATCGCGAGCAGCAGGCCCGCGCTGGCCATGAGCAGGTAGTACGAGGACATCGGGCGGCGCAACATGCCCTGGAGCGCGGCGAAGGGGTTGATCGCGGCCCGGTCGGCGAAGGTCGGCGCGGCCGCCGTCTCCTTCTCGCGGTCGGCGACGGCACCGCCGTTGGGACCGCCCACCGTCACCGCCCGCCCATCGTTACTGACCGCCCATCGTTACTGACCACCGAGGGCAGCGACCGCCGCCGCGAACGCCTCGCCGCGGCGCTCGAAGCTCGCGAACATGTCCTTCGACGCCGCCGCAGGGGCGAGCAGCACGGTGTCGCCCGGGCGGGCGAGCCGGGCGGCCGCGGCGACGACTTCAGCCATCGCTCCATCATCCGTGCTGGCCACCTCCACGACGGGGAGGTCGGGTGCGTGTCGGGCCAGCGCCGTAGCGATCTCCGCGCGGTCGACGCCTAGCAGCACCGCACCGGCGAGCCGCGGCGCCGCCAGCCGGACCAGGTCGTCCACGTCGACGCCCTTGAGCTGACCGCCGGCCACCCACACGATCCGCGGGTACGACAGCAGCGAGGCGGCGGCGGCATGCGGGTTGGTGGCCTTGCTGTCGTCCACCCAGTCGACGCCGCCGACCGACGCCACGAACGCGTTGCGGTGCGGCTCCGGGGTGTACGCGCGCAGCCCACGGGCCACGGTCTCGGCGGGGACTCCGTGCGCCCTGGCGAGCGCGGCGGCGGCGAGCGCGTTGGCCACGTTGTGCGGTCCGGGTGGGCGGACGTCGGCGACCGTGCCCAGTTCGACCGCATACTCGGGCCCGAGCGGCCGGGAGCGGGAATCAGCAGGCCCGTCGGGGCCGAACGCGCGGTCCACCAGGATGTCCTCGACCACGCCGAGCTGGCCAGGGGCGGGCGTGCCGAGGGTGAAGCCGACCGTCCGGCCGGGAGCGTTGGCGAGCAGCTTCGCCACCCGCGGGTCGTCGGCGTTGCCCACGGCGACCCCGCTCCCCCGCCACAGGGCCGCCTTGGCGTCGGCGTAGGCGTCGAAGCCGCCGTGCCAGTCGAGATGGTCGTCGGCGAGGTTGAGCAGCGCACCGGCCTCCGGCGCCAGCTGCGTGGACCAGTGGAGCTGGAAACTGCTCAGCTCGACGGCGAGCACGTCGTACGGCTCCGGATCGAGCACGGCGTCGAGCAGCGGGTAGCCGATGTTGCCGGTGGCGACCGTCCGCAGGCCGGCGGCGGACAGGATCGAGGCGAGCATCGTCACCGTGGTCGTCTTGCCGTTCGTGCCGGTGACCGCCAGCCACGGCGCCGCGCCGGCCGGCCGCAGCCGCCACGCGAGCTCCGGCTCACTGAACACCTCGATGCCGGCGTTCTGGGCGGCGAGGACGAGCGGATGATCGGGCCGGAATCCCGGCGAGACGATGACCTCTTCGGTGCCGGCGGGCGGCTCGGCGGCGTCGGGGAACGTGGTCGCGCCACGTCCGGCCAGGGCCGCCAACCCGGCGTGGCCAGGGCGGTCGGTCACGGTGACCACGGCGCCGCGCGCCAGCAGCGCCTCGGTGACCGCGACCCCGGACACCCCCGCGCCGGCCACGAGGACGCGTCGGCCCTGGTAATGCCCCACTACAGCACCCGGAGGTAGTCGGTGAAGAAGATGCCGAGGCCGCCCGCGACACCGATGCCGGCGATGATCCAGAACCGGACCACGATCGTCGTCTCCGCCCAGCCCGCCAGCTCGAAATGGTGCTGGAGCGGCGCCATCCGGAACACCCGTTTGCCGGTGCTACGGAACGAGATGATCTGGATGATCACCGAGAGCGTGATGATGACGAACAGGCCGCCGGTGATCGCCAGCAGCATCGTCGTGCGGGTGGTGAGCGCGAGGCCGGCGATGAGGCCGCCCAGCGCGAGCGCCCCGGTGTCGCCCATGAACACCTTCGCCGGCGGCGCGTTCCACCACAGGAAGCCGAAACACGCGCCGGCGGCGGCGGCGGCGATCAGCGCGACGTCGATCGGGTCGCGGACCTCGTAGCAGTAGTCGGTGGGGGCCAGCCACGACAGCCCGCACGTGTGCCGCGCCTGCCAGAACCCGATCAGCACGTACGAACCGAGCACCATCACCGAAGGGCCGGTGGCGAGCCCGTCCAGACCGTCGGTGAGGTTGACCCCGTTGGCGGCGGCGATCACCACGAACGCGAACAGCACGGCGGCGCCGACCTGGGTGAGGTTGGCCCACTCCAGGTCCCGGACGAACGAGAGCTTGTCGGAGGCGACCGTGAAGCCCTTGTCGTCCGGCAGGTTCAGCGCCAGGATCGCGAAGCCGACGGCCACGATCACCTGGCCGAGCAGCTTGCCGCGCTTGTTCAGGCCGAGGCTGCGCTTCTTGCGGATCTTGATGAAGTCGTCGAGGAAGCCGACCAGGCCCATACCGACGAACAGCCCGAGCAGCGTCAACGCCGTCGGCGACACCGTCCTGTCGCCGATGACCAGCTGGGCGACGATGTACGCCATCACCGTGGCGAAGATGAAGACGATCCCGCCCATGGTCGGCGTACCGCGCTTGGACTGGTGGTGCTTGGGGCCCTCCTCGCGGATCTCCTGCCCGAACTTGAGCCGGTGCAGGTACTTGATCGCGATGGGGGTGCCGAAGATCGAGATGATGAACGCGACGAACGCCGCGGCCAGGACGCTCCTCACGCGTCAACCTCCCTGCCGAGGAGTGCCCCGGTGATCCGCTCCAGATGCGCCGAGTTCGACGCCTTGACCAGCACGACGTCGCGCGGGCGCAGCTCTGCCTCCAGCAGCCGCGTCGCGGCATCGGTGTCGGGCACGTGCACGGACTCCTCTCCCCATGAACCTTCGAGTACCGCGCCGGCGTGGATTGCCCCCGCCTGTTCGCCGACCACCACGAGCCGGTCGATGTCGAGCCGGACCACGAGCCTGCCGATCGCGTCGTGTTCGGCCCGGGCCTGCTCGCCCAACTCGGCCATGTGTCCCAGGACCGCCCAGGTGCGGCGGGTGCCCACCGACATCGCCTTGAGGGCCTTGAGCGCCGCCCGGACGGAATCCGGGTTGGCGTTGTAGCTGTCGTCGATGATGGTCACGCCGTCGGCCCGCTCGGTGACCTCCATCCGGCGCCGGCTGACCGGCCGGGCGGCGCAGAGCGCGGCGGCCACGTCCGGCAGCGGCATGCCCAGTTCGAGGGCGACCGCCGCGGCGGCGAGCGCGTTGCCGACGTGGTGCTCACCGTGCAGGCCCAGCGTCACCGGGGCCTCCCCGGCAGGCGTGACCAGCGTGAAGCTCGCCCGCCCGGCGGCGTCCAGCTCGATGGCGGTGGCGCGGATGTCGGCGTCCGGCGCCTGGCCGACCAGCACGACACGCGCCTCGGTACGGTCGCGCATCGCCCGGACCCGCGGGTCGTCGGCGTTCAGAACGGCAAGCCCGCCCGAGCCGGCTGGGGGCAACGCCTCCACCAGCTCGCGCTTGGCCTTCGCGGTGAGCTCGATGCCGCCGAACTCGCCGACGTGAGCGACGCCGACGTTGAGGACGACGCCGATCCGGGGTGGCGCCACCTCGGTGAGCCACCGCACGTGGCCGAGGCCCCGCGCGCTCTTCTCCAGCACCAGGTACCGGGTGTCGGCATCGACGCGCAGCACCGTGTACGGGTGGCCCAGCTCGTTGTTGAACGATCCGGGCGGCGCCACGGTCGGGCCGAGGTGGCTGATCAGCTGCGCGAGCAGATCCTTGGTCGACGTCTTGCCGGACGAGCCGGTGACGCCGATGACGGTCAAGTCGGGGAGCCTGTCCAGCGCGGCGCGGGCGATGTGGCCGAGCGCGATCAGCACGTCGTCGACCAGCACGGCCGGCACGCCGACATTGCGGGTGCCGAGCACCGCGACCGCACCGGCGGCCAGCGCCGTGGGGGCGAAGTCGTGCCCGTCGACCCGCTCGCCGGCGATCGCGACGAACAGCCCGCCGGGACCGACCTTGCGTGAGTCGAACTCCACCGCGCCGGTGACCTGATCCGCGCCCGACGCTCCGCTGGTGAGCCGCCCGCCGGTGACCCGGGCGATCTCACCGAGGGTGAGCGGGATCATCCGTACACCTCTCGCAGCGCCGCCGCGAGCACCTCGCGGTCGTCGAACGGGTGTACCACGTCGCCAACCTCCTGGCCCTGTTCATGTCCCTTGCCGAGCACGGCGATCGTGTCGCCGGCCTCGGAGCGGCGCACCGCCTCCGCGATCGCGCCCCGCCGGTCGCCGACCTCGACGACCTCGCCGCGCTCCTCGGCGGGGACCGCGGTGACCCCGGCGAGCATCGCCGCCCGGATCGCCCACGGATCCTCCGAACGCGGGTTGTCGTCGGTGACGATGAAGACGTCGGAGCCACGGGCCGCTGCCGCGCCCATCAGGGGGCGCTTGCCGGTGTCCCGGTCGCCGCCGCAGCCGAGGACGCAGATCAGCCGCCCCTTCGTGACCGGACGGAGCGTGGCGAGCGCCGCGGCCACCGACAGCGGGTCGTGCGCGTAGTCCACCACCGCGAGGATCTCCTCGCCGCTGACGCCGGCCACCCGGGCCACGGTCTCCGCTGCCGGATCGTCCGGCGCATGCTCGACCCGGACCTGCTCCATCCGGCCCGGTACCGCCGCCGCGCCAGCGACGGCGGAGGCGGCGACACCCGGCTCGACGCCCGCCGCGATCAGCGCCACCGCGGCCAGCGCGGCGTTGTCGACGTTGTACTCCCCCGGCATGCCGACGCCGGTGTCCAGTGCGATCCCGTCCGGGCCGAGTAGCCGGAACGTCTGGCCCGCGCGGTCAGCCGCGCGGCCGACCACCCGCCAGGCGGCACCCTCGGCTCCCGACGGCGAGACGGTCAGCGTGCCGGCATCGACCAGCCGGCGGCCGGCCGGGTCGTCGATGTTCACGACCTCGCGTGCGCACCGGCCGTCGAAGAGCCGGGCCTTCGCGAGGAAGTAGTCGTCCAGGTCGGCGTGGAAGTCCAGGTGGTCCTCGCCGAGGTTGGTGAACACGCCCACGGCGAAGCGCACGCCCTCCACCCGGCTCAACGCCAGCGCGTGGCTGGACACCTCCATCACCACGGCCGTGACGCCGCGCTCCAGCGCCACCGCGAGCAGCGCCTGCAGGTCCGGCGCCTCCGGCGTGGTGCGGACCGACGGCAGCACCTCGTCCGCGAGCCGCGTCTCGACCGTGCCGAGCAGCCCGGTGACGTGCCCGGCAGCGCGCAGGCCGGCCTCGATCAGGTATGCGGTGGTGGTCTTGCCGTTGGTCCCCGTGATCCCGACGACGGTCAGCTCGGCGGACGGGTCGCCGTACACGCGCGCCGCGATCCCCCCCAGTGCGGCGCGAGGGTCCTCGACGATAAGCGCCGGAAGTCCGGTCTCGGCGACCGCGCCAGCACCAGCCGGGTCGGTGAGGATCGCGACCGCGCCAGCCTCGGCGGCCTGCGGGACGAACTGGGCGCCATGCGCGCGGGCACCGGGGAGCGCCGCGTACAGGTCGCCCGGCCGCACCGCGCGGCTGTCGTGGGTGACGCCTGTGACATTTACCTCGCCCGGAGCCGCAGGCACCAGCTTGCCGTTCTCAGGCAGCAGGTCGGCGAGCGGGCGGGGCCGGACCTTGACGGGTCGAAGAACACGTGTGGGGGACACGGGCTCAGACCCTACCTGCGTCAGCCACCATAGATGCGGATCGGTGGGGGTGCTGTGCCCGTTGGCGCCACCCCGTAGTGCCGCAGCGTGAATCGGCCCAGCTCGGCGAAGGTCGGGGCGGCGACCTGCGCGCCCGATCCGCCCGGCCCGTGCGCGAAGATCCCGATCACGTACCGCGGCGCGTCCGCCGGCACCATGCCGACGAAGGACGAGACGTCGCCGGGCAGGTACTTGTTCTTCTGCGTCCGCTTGCCCGTGCCCGTCTTGCCGGCCACGCGGTAGTTGGCGATCGCGGCCTTCTTCGCGGTGCCGAACTTGGTCGGCACCGCCTCCAGGTCGGTGCGCAGCGCACGGGCGTTCGCCGCGCTGAGCACCCGCTCGGGCCTCGGCCGCTGGGTCGGGATAAGTTCGCCGTCCTCGCCGATCGTGCCCTTGACCAGCGTCGGCGTCACCCGGACCCCGTCGTTGGCGATCGTCGCGTACACCGAGGTCATCTGCAGCGGCGTCACCGCGACGCCGAGGCCGATCGGGATCGTGCCGTACGACGGGTCGCTCCAGCGGCTCGGCGGCTGCACCAACCCGGCGCTCTCCCCCGGCAGGCCGACCCCCGTCTTGCTGCCGAGGCCGAACTTCCGCTGGTACTCATACAGCTTGTCGGCGCCCAGCTTGTCCGCGATCGTGATCGTGCCGACGTTGCTGGACTGCGCCAGGATGCCCATCAGCGTGAACCCGCGTACCCCGTGCGAGTGCGAGTCGCGGAACGTCTGGCTGCCCTTGCGGATCGTGGGGCCGATCGTCAGCACCGTGTCCGGCTTGATCACGCCCTCTTCCAGCGCGGCGCCGATCGTGACGGCCTTGTGCACCGATCCCGGTTCCAGCACCGAACCGGTGGCCAGATCCATGCGGGTGGTCGCCGTCGAGTTGCCCGGCTTCGCGGCGTCGTAGGTGGGGTAGCTGGCCATCGCCACGATCTCGCCGGTCTTCACGTCGATCACGACCGCTGTGCCGTTGTACGCGCCGATCGCCTTGATCCGGGCCGACAGCATCCGCAGCGCCTCGTACTGCAGGTCACGGTCGATCGTCAGCATCACGTCGCGGCCCGGCTTGGCCGGCGTCTCCTTGCTGAACCCGTCCGGGATCTCCTGGCCGTGCAGGCCCGTCTCGTACTGCCGGCTGCCGTCGGTGCCCCGGAGGACGTCGTCGTAGCTGGCCTCGATACCAGCCAGACCGCTGCCGTCCCACCCGGTGAACCCGACGATGTTCGCCGCCGAGTCGTGGCTCGGCACGTCGCGGCGCTGCTCCTTGCGCACGTTGATCCCGGCGAGCTTGAGGCCCTTCACGGCCTGCCCGATCTCGGGGTCGAGCCCGCGCGCCAGGTACTGAAAGCGGATCGGGTCGCCGTCGGCGTCCGTCTTCGACGACAGCTTCGGGACGAGCTTTGACTCCGGGACGCCGATGAGCCCCGTGAGCTGCTTCGCCGTGGCGGCCGGATCGATCACGAACTTCGGATCGGCGTCGACCGCCACCGCGTCCACGCTGGTGGCGAGCGGGTTGCCGGTCCGGTCGAGGATCGCGCCACGCGGGGCTACCAGCGTGAGCGGCGCCGTCATCCGGCCAGCGGCCGCGGCGGCGGCGTACCGGGCGCCGTCCGACGCCTGGATCTGCACGAGCCGGCCAGCCAGCACCCCGAACAGCAGCAGGATGACGGCCGTGGCGAACCGGAGCCGCCGCGCCGGGTTGCCGAGCCGCGGCACCCGCAGGCGGCGGGGACCGGTCAGCTTCGGTCGGCGCGCCGTCTTCGCCCGTGGCTTCCTCGGCGGAGCGGCGCGTTCGCTGCGGCTTGCGGTGGCGGTCCTCGGCTTGGCCGTCGTGGTGCGGGGCGTGGCCGTGCGGGGCGTGGTCGTCCGGGCTGTGGCCGTCCCGGCTGTGCTCGTCCGGGCCGTCGTGGTGCGGGCCGGTGGGCTTGGCTTTGTGGCTCCGGCGCGGGTGGAAGCGGCAGCGCGGGTGGAAGCGGCGGCGCGTGCGGCGGCTGCGGTGCGACCGGGCGTGCTGCCGCGGACCGGTTCGGCGCGGCGGACCGACTCCGTGCGGCGGGTGCGCTCGCTGCCGCGGGGGGTGTCGGCGGCGCGCGGCGTTCCCGAGCGGCGAGCGGGCTCGGCGGAGCTGCCCGACTCGGCGCGGCGGGCAGGCTCAGCGCGACGGGCAGGCTCAGCGCGACGGGCAGGCTCAGCGCGACGGGCAGGCTCGGCGCGACGGGCAGGCTCGGCGCGACGGGCGGGTGCCGAGCGGCGCGGTGAGTCGGCGGCCTCGGACCGGCGCGGCTCCGCACGACGGGCCTCACCGCCGCGCGCGGACGGCGCCCGCCGGGTCGTCTCTGCGCGGGCGGACGCGGCACGGGGAGACGCGGCACGCGCTGACTCGGCGCGGCGCGTCTGCTCAGCGCGGCTTGGCTGCTCGGAGCGGTTTGGCTGCTCGGTACGGCGAGGCTGCTCGGTACGGCGCTGCTGCTCCGAGCGGCGTGGCTGGTCGGTACGGCGGGACTGTTCGGTACGGCGTGCGGCATCGGCACGGCGCGCGGTTTCCCCCGGACGGCCGGTGTCCGCACGACGGCCGGTGTCCGCACGAGGGCTCGCGTCCGCACGACGGCCGGTGTCCGCGCTGCGAGCGGTGTCCGCGCGACGTGGCGGATCGGCACGGCGCCGGGTGGCGGCGGTGCGGGCGGCGTCGGCGCGACTGGTCGGCTCGCCGGTCCGGGAAGTGCCGCCCCGGCTCGCACCGCTGCGGCGTGCCGGCTGGTCGGCGTCAGTGCGCGAGCGATCGCCGGAACGCCCCTTGGCTCCCGGCGGAACCTCGGTGCTTCGCGGCCGGGTTACGCGGGAACCGGCGGCGCGCGGCGACGGCACGTTCGGATCGCGGGGCGGGTTCGCCCGCGAGGCGGCGTCGCGCTCCGCCGCCTCGCGGATCGTGCTGCCCCGCGGTGTGTAGGCCCGCGCGTCGGAGATGCGGCTCCGGGCGCGAAACGGGACGACCTTGCCGTCCTCCGGCTCGTCCCCTGGGTGTCGGGGCGGCGTCATCGCGCCGTTCCGGACGTCGGTGTGCCCCGTCCGGCCGACGACTGCGGCTTGGTGGCCGGGACGCTCGTTGCCGGAGGCTTAGCTGCCTCAGGCTTCGTCGCCCCGACCGTTCCCGGCTTCGTCGCTGTCCCGGTCGTGGGCTTGACCGCGCCACCAGTCGTGGCGGCCGTGCTCGGCTTCGGTGCCGGCTTGGTCACCGCTGACGGCGGCGGGGCGGTGGCGCGCCCGGGCGTGGGCACGCCGACCACCTGGCCGCTGGGCAGGTAGATGTAGGCCGGGTTGCCCGCCGGGACCAGCCCGAGCCGGCGCGCCGCGGCCTGCAGCGTGCCCGGCGCCTCCAGCCGCTCGATGTCGCGGTGGAGCTGCTGCTCGCGCAGGTCGAGCGCGTCCTGATCCTGCTGCAGGTCGTGCAGCCGGAACGCGTTCTCGTTGATCGCCGTGTTGAGCAGGAGCAGCCCGACGAGCCCGGCCCCGACGAGCACCAGAACCAGCAGCACGAACGGAGTCCGCGGCGCGTGGGCGTCGATCGGCGGCACCACCGACAGTGCGGGACGGCGGCGCGCAGCACCAGCCGGCGCCGGGCTGGTGGGCCGCGGCGCGAGCGCGGTGTTGCCGACGGTGGCGCGCGAACCAGTGCGCGGCCGCGGCGCCGTACGGGAGGGCGACGCCGTACCCGCACGCTCGGAGGAGCCTGAACGCGTTGTCCGTGACGTCATGCTGCCTCCTCCCTGATGCGTTCTGCTGCGCGTAGCCGTACTGACGCGGCACGCGGATTCGCGGCGACCTCCTCCGCGCTGGCTTCCTCCGACCCCCGGGTGAGCAGCCGGAATCGCGGCGCCTGATCCGGCGGCTCCACCGGTAGGTCGACCGGCGCGCGGCTCTTGACGACCTCGGCGAGCGCGCGCTTGACGATCCGGTCCTCCAGCGACTGGTAGGCGAGCACGACGATCCGGCCACCGACGCGCAGCGCCGAGAGCGCCGCCGGCACCGCAGCACGGACCGCGTCGAGTTCGCCGTTGACCTCGATCCGCAGCGCCTGGAACGTGCGCTTCGCCGGGTGGCCGCCGGTGCGCCGGGTGGCCGCCGGGATCGCGTCGCGGACCAACTCGGCGAGGCGAGCGCTCGACGTCAGCGGCCCCGCCGCCCGTTCGCGGACGATCGCAGCGGCGATCCGCGGCGCGAACCGCTCCTCGCCGTACTCGCGGAGGACGCGGATAAGCTCGCCGGCCGAGTAGGTGTTGACGACCTGCTCGGCCGTGATGCCCTGGCTCTGGTCCATGCGCATGTCCAGCGGCGCGTCCTGTGCGTACGCGAAACCACGGCCGGCCTCGTCCAGCTGGAGCGACGAGACGCCGAGGTCGAACAGGATGCCGTCGATGCGATCGATGCCCAGCTCGTCGAGGACGCGGGGCAGCTCGTCGTAGACCGCGTGGACCAGGTGGGTCCGGTCGGCGTACGGGGCAAGCCGCTCGGCGCTGCGCCGCAGTGCCTCGTGGTCGCGATCGAGCCCGACGAGCGTGAGCTGCGGGTGCGCGGCGAGCAGCGCCGAGGAGTGCCCGCCGAGGCCGAGCGTGGCGTCGACCACCGTCGCGGGGCGGCCGGCGAGCGCCGGTTCGAGTAGCGTCAAGGTCCGATCGAGCAGGACCGGGACGTGGACCGAGGCGAACGGCTCGTCCAGCCTGTCCCCTTGGCCCTTCGTGTCCTCAGCCATCTCGACCCCTCGTCACCGCGGTTCCCGGGAGTCGCGGTTCCCGGTCCCTGCCTGCCCCCTGTCGTGTCGCCAGGTCCCCATCCGCTCTGCTTCGCCTGGCACCGGGGAAGGTGCGCCAGGAGGAACCGAGCGGCTGGAGACCTCGCGACACGGTGCGGACCACTCGTCGCTGCGCGTGGCCGTAGGCAACACGTGCACCCCCCCAGCAGTACCCCCGTACTGCTCACTCAGAAAACGCCGGGCAGCACCTCCTCCTCGATGTCCGAGAAGGCTTCCTCGGACTCCGACAGGTAGGTGTCCCACGCCTGGCTGTCCCAGATCTCGACCCGGGTGCTCGCGCCGATGACGACGCAGTCCCTGGTCAACCCTGCGTACTCCCGCAGGTGCGGCGGGATCGTGATCCGGCCCTGCTTGTCGGGCACCTCGTCGGAGGCGCTGGCGAAGAACACCCGGCTGTAGGCGCGAGCGGCCTTGTGGGTCATCGGTGCTGCCCGGAGCTGCTCGGCGATCTGCGTGAATTCGGCCATCGGGAAAACGAAAAGGCATCGTTCCTGCCCTTTCGTGATCACGAGCCCCTCCGCCAGTTCGTCGCGAAACTTGGCCGGCAGGATCAGCCGGCCCTTCTCGTCCAGGCGGGGCGAGTGAGTGCCAAGAAACAACGCACCCCTCCTCCCCCATGGAGAGTGCCCCCAGGCGCTCCACCGGGCCCCACTGTACTCCACTTCGCTCCACCGTCAACGATTCTTACCGGCCGAAAGGTGTCAGGAAGGTGACATCTACGCAGGTCAGCGCGGGTGGTGCGGAGTAGGGCGCCGGTGCGGCCCACACGGGCGGCGGGTCTGCTCAACACGCCGGTTGGCGCGCTCGACCAGCGCAGACAGCGTCCCGGTGGAGCGGAATGGAGGGGCTGTTACCCGGCGGCGGGCGCGAGCGGGCAGGCGCCGAGCCGAGTCAGGACGTCGTCCAGCTCCGCTTCAGTCGGCGGGTCGGTGAGGTAGTCGCGCACGACCCTATCGACCCGCCCCGAAACTGAACGTCAGACGACGACCGTAACGATCCGGCCCGGGACGACGATCACCTTGCGCGGCTCCTTGCCGTCCACGTACCTGGCGACCTTCGGATCGGCCAGCGCGGCCGCACGGACGGTGGCCTCGTCGGCGTCAGCCGCCACGGTGATCTTGCCGCGCACCTTCCCGTTCACCTGCACCGGGTACTCGACGGTGTCCCCCACCAGCAGCGCCGGATCGGCCTCCGGGAACGGCGCGTACGCCAGCGTCTCCTCGTGGCCCAGCCGGCCCCACAGTTCCTCGGCCACGTGCGGCGCCACCGGAGCCAGCATCAGCACCAGCGGTTCGGCGACCTCGCGCGGCGTGCCGTCGGCGCAGGCCTGAGTCAGGTGGTTGTTCAGCTCGATCAGCTTGGCGATCGCGGTGTTGAAGCGCAGCTCGTTCATGTCGGTGCGGACGCCGTCGATGGTCCGGTGCAGCACCCGACGAGTCTCGTCACTCGCCGCCGTGGAGGTCACCCGCAGCGCGCCGGTCGTCTCGTCGACGATGTTGCGCCACACCCGCTGCAGGAACCGGTGCGAGCCGATCACCGCGCGCGTCTCCCACGGCCGCGACACGTCCAGCGGCCCCATGCTCATCTCGTATACGCGCAGGGTGTCGGCGCCGTACACGTCGCACATCTCGTCCGGCGCGACCGAGTTCTTCAGGCTCTTGCCCATCTTCCCGTACTCGCGCTTGACCGGGATGTCGCCGTAGAAGTACTCGACGTCCTTGCCCTCGCCAACCTCGCGCACCTCCTCAGCGGGGACGTACCTGCCGCGCGGGTCGGTGTAGGCGTACGCCTGGATGTAGCCCTGGTTGAACAGCCGCCGGTACGGCTCCGGAGCCGACACGTGGCTCAAGTCGAACAGGACTTTCTGCCAGAACCGGGCATACAGCAGGTGCAGGACGGCGTGCTCGACGCCGCCGACGTACAGGTCGACGCCACCCGGGTGGCCCTCCGAACGCGGCCCCATCCAGTACCGCTCGACGGTCGGGTCGACGAACCGCTCGGTGTTGGTCGGGTCCAGGTAGCGGATCTCGTACCAGCACGAACCTGCCCACTGCGGCATCACGTTCAGCTCGCGGCGGTACTCCTTCGGCCCGTCGCCCAGGTCGATGGTGACGGTGGTCCACTCGGCGATCCGGCCCAGCGGCGGCTCGGGCTGGCTGGTCTCGTCGGCGGCGTCGAAGGAACGCGGCGAGTAGTCGTCGATCTCGGGCAGCTCGATCGGCAGCATCGATTCGGGTACCGCGATGGGCAGCCCGGTCTCGTCGTAGACGATCGGGAACGGCTCGCCCCAGTACCGCTGCCGGCTGAACAGCCAGTCGCGCAGCTTGTACGTGATGGTCCCCTCGCCGTACCCGCGCTCAACCAGCCAGGCGATGATCCGGTCCTTGGCCTCGGCCACGCCCAGCCCGTTCAGGCTGACGGTGTCATTGGCGCTGTTGATCGCCTGGCCCTCGCCCGTGTACGCCTCCCCGGTCCAGCCGTCCGGCGGTTGCACGGTACGGACGATCGGCAGCGCGAACTTCTCCGCGAACTCCCAGTCGCGCTCGTCCTGGCCCGGCACCGCCATGATCGCGCCGGTGCCGTACCCCATCAGCACGTAGTCGGCGACGAAGACCGGGATGCGCTCGCCGTTGACCGGGTTGGTGGCGTACGCGCCGGAGAAGACGCCGGTCTTCTCCTTGCCCTCGGTCTGCCGCTCCACTTCGGTCTTGGACTGCGCTGCGCCGCGGTACTCGGCGACGGCTTCGGCGGGCGTCGCGGCGCCGCTGGTCCACTCCGGCTTCGTCCCCTCGGGCCAGGCCGCGGGCACCAGCTTGTCGATCAGCGGGTGCTCCGGCGCCAGCACCATGTACGTGGCGCCGAACAGGGTGTCCGGCCGGGTGGTGAAGACGGTAATGGGCTCGAGCGGCCGGGAGCGGGTCAGCGGCTCGAGCGGCCGGGAGCGGGTCAGCGGGCCGAGCGGCCGGGAGCGGGTCAGCGGGCCGACGCCCTCTACCGGGAAGTCCACCCGCGCACCGGCGGAGCGGCCGATCCAGTTGCGCTGCATCAGCTTGATCGACTCCGGCCACTCCAGCAGATCCAGGTCATCGATCAGCCGGTCGGCGTAGGCAGTGATCCGCAGCATCCACTGGGTCAGGTTGCGCTTGAAGACCGGGAAGTTGCCGACCGCGCTGCGCCCGTCGGCCGTGACCTCCTCGTTCGCCAGCACCGTGCCCAGGCCCGGGCACCAGTTGACGGGTGCGTCCGACCGGTACGCCAGCCGGAACCCGTCGACCGCGGTGCGCCGCTCGACATCGCTCAGCTCCACCCACGGGCGGCCGTCCGGGGTCTCCCGCGTGCCGGCCTCGAACTCGGCGACCAGCTCGGCGATCGGACGGGCGCGCTCCGCGTCGGTGTCATACCAGGCGTTGAAGATCTGCAGGAAGATCCACTGCGTCCAGCGGTAGAACTCCACGTCGGTGGTGGCCACGCTGCGGCGGGCGTCGTGCGCCAGGCCCAGCCGGCGCAGCTGCCGCCGCATGTTCGCGATGTTCTCTTCGGTGGTCTTGCGGGGGTGTTGCCCGGTCTGCACCGCGTACTGCTCGGCCGGCAGCCCGTAGGCGTCGTAGCCCAGGGCGTGCAGCACGTTGTGGCCGGTCATGCGCTTGAACCGGCCGTAGACGTCGGTGCCGATGTAACCCAGCGGGTGGCCGACGTGCAGCCCGGCGCCGGACGGGTACGGGAACATGTCCAGCACGAACAGCTTGTCGCCGGACGCGTTGTGCCAGCCGGCGTCGCCGTCCGGAGCGGCCAGCGGGCCGGTGGGGTTGGGTGCCTGGAACGTGCCGCTGGCCTCCCAGCGGTCCTGCCAGCGCGCCTCGATGCCGGCGGCCAGCTCGGCGGTGTACCGGTGCGGCGGCGTATCGGTCTGGTGGGTCTGCTCGCTGGTCATTGTTCTCGCGTCCTCGTTACTTCCGGGTCCGGGCATGAAAAAACCCCTCGCGCAGGAGGGGTCGCCGTACTTACGGGGTGCGGTTGAGCACCGCCGTCAGCACGGCCGAGTAAGAAGCAGACCACTGGCCATGCCCGGGAGTATAGCGCCGACATGGGCTCGACGCGCGCCTGCTTTCCCGCGCCAGGTACGTTTGGCGCCAGCCACCGCCACCGAGCACCATGGAGGGCGGGGATGTGATGAAGGACGTGCTCCTCTGGCGTAAGCCTGGGAGTATGCAGGGACGGCATTGATCGGGGTGGCTGGGCAGCACGTCCGGCCCCACCCGGGCCCGCGCCTCAACAGCCGGGCACTGGGGTGAGGAGGACTTTGTTGACAGCCCACGGCACCCTCGAAGGCTTTGGCCCGGCAGCGGAACTTCCCGCGCTACGGAATGCGACGGGTCGGATCATCGCGAACATCGAGCAGGTCATCGAGGGAAAGACTGACACCGTCCGGTTGGCCCTGGCGGTAATGCTCGCCGAGGGACATCTCCTCATCGAGGACGTCCCCGGCGTCGGCAAGACGAAGCTGGCCAAGGCGCTCGCCCGCTCGATCGACTGCTCGGTGCGCCGGATCCAGTTCACCCCTGACCTGCTGCCCAGCGATGTCACCGGTGTCTCGGTCTACAACCAGGACGCTCACGACTTCGAGTTCAAACCGGGCGCGGTCTTCGCGAACCTTGTGGTCGGCGACGAGATCAACCGCGCCTCGCCGAAAACCCAGTCGGCGCTGCTGGAGTGCATGGAGGAGCGGCAGGTCACCGTCGACGGCACGACTTACGAGCTGCAGAGCCCGTTCATGGTCGTCGCCACCCAGAACCCGATCGAGATGGAGGGGACCTATCCGCTGCCCGAGGCGCAGCGCGACCGGTTCACCGCCCGCCTCGCGATGGGCTACCCCGACCCCCGGCACGAGATGGCCATGCTCGACGGCCACAGCGAGCACGACCCGCTGGACGCGCTCCGTGCCGTCTCCGACGCCGCCGAGGTACGCCGCCTCATCGAGATCGTGCGCAAGGTCTACGTCTCCGTGCCGGTGAAGCAGTACGTGATCGACCTGGTCACGGCCACCCGCCACGCCGGCGACCTGCGACTCGGCGCGAGCCCGCGAGCGTCCCTGCACCTGCTGCGCACCGCCCGTGCGGTCGCGGCCCTCGAGGGGCGCGAGTTCGTCCTCCCGGACGACATCCAGTTCCTGGCCTCACCCGTGCTGGCGCACCGGCTGCTGCCGACGCCCGAGGCGCAGATCAGCCGGCGCAGCACGGAGTCGATCGTCGCCGACCTGGTGGCGCGCGTCCCCGTGCCGGACGACCGAGGCGTTCACGGGGGCCGGTGATGCTCGCCGCACTCCGCGGTCTGACCACCCGCGGGCGCTCGTTCCTCGCGGCGGCGGCCGCCGCCGGGGTGTCGGCGCTGTTCCTCGGCGAGAGGGACCTGCTCCGGATCGCCGCCCTGCTGGCCCTACTGCCGGTGCTCGCCGCGATCGCCGTCGCGCGCACGCGGTACCGGCTCGCGTGTTCCCGCATGCTGCACCCGGACCGCGTCCAGGTTGGTAGCCCGGCCCAGGTCGTGCTGCGGCTGGAGAACCTCTCCCGCATCCCCACCGGGCTGATGCTGCTGGAGGACCGCGTCCCGTACGCCCTCGGCAGCCGGCCCCGGTTCGTCCTCAACCGGCTCGTCGCCCGCCAGCACGGCGAGGTCAGCTACACCGTCCGCGCTGACGTGCGTGGCCGGTACGACATCGGGCCGCTCAGCGTCCGGCTCACCGATCCGTTCGGCCTCTGCGAGCTGAGCCGGTCATTCGCGAGCACCGAACGGCTCGTGGTCACCCCCGTCGTCACGCCGCTGCCACACACCCGGGTCGGCGGCGAGTGGGCCGGCAGCGGCGAGAGCAGGGCCCGGTCGGCCGCCGTCCACGGCGAGGACGACGCCGCCACCCGCGAGTACCGCCACGGCGACGACCTGCGCAAGGTGCACTGGCGCTCGACCGCCCGCACCGGCGAGCTGATGGTCCGCCGCGAGGAGCAGCCCTGGCACACCACCGCCACCCTGCTGCTCGACACCCGCGCCACGGCCCACCGGGGCGACGGTCCGGCGTCGAGCTTCGAGTGGGCGGTCAGCGCGGCGGCGAGCGCCGGCGTGTACCTCAGCCGGTCCGGGTTCACCATGCGGATGGTCACCGACGCCGGCGTCGACGTGAACACGATGGCGCTGGGCGGCGAGGGCGTCCTGCTGGACTACCTCGCCGAGGTGAAGGCATCCCGGCAGAGCACGATGACCCCCGGCATCAACCGGCTGCGTCGCGAGGGTAGCGGCCTGCTCGTCGCCGTCGTGGGGATGCTCACGATCGAGGAAGCCCAGGAGCTCGCCACCGCGCGGGCACCCGGCACGACCGCCGTCGCGATCTTCATCGACTCGGCCAGCTGGGTGAACCTCGCCCCGCATCAACGGGAGGCGGCCGAGGCCCGGTACGCCGAGTCGTCGCGTGCGCTGCTGGTCGGCGGCTGGCGGGTACTGCACGCCCGGCACGGCGCCCGGCTGGACACGCTCTGGCCCTACGCGGCCACCCGCGGTGGCCAGGGCACGGTCGCCGGCTCCCCCGCCAGCTCTCCCGCGGGATCGACGCTCGGAGGCGCAGCCCGATGAACCAGCGCCGGCACCTCGCCGTCGTCGCCGGAGCGGCCACGCTGCTCGCCGCCACCGCGCTCTCCAGCGTCTACCAGAGCAGCGGGTACTTCCTCTTCATCATCGACAGCCCGAACTGGTTCTTCTACGTCGCCACGGTGATCGCCACCGTCGTGGCCGGCTCCATCGGCGCGCGGGCGCTGCGGGCGCCGACCTGGGCGCAGCCTCTCGGCGGGGCGCTCGCGCTGCTCCTCTACGCCACGGTGATCTTCGGCGACGGCTTCCTCGGCATCGTCCCGACGCCGCACAGCTTCGACGTCCTGAACGATCAGATCTCGCTCGCGTTCAACGAGATCTCCGAGCTGTCGGCGCCGGTGCCGGTGCACCGCGGCCTGCTGCTGCTCGCCGTGCTCGGCGTCGGCGTGGTCGCGATCACGGTCGACTTCCTCGCCGTGTCGTTGCGGCGGGCGTCGCTCGCGGGCCTGCCGCTGCTCGCCCTGTACGCCGTCCCGGTCTCGATAGACCGCGAGGGCGTGCGTATCTCGACGTTCATCCTCGGCGCCATCGGCTACCTGTGGCTCCTCGCCACTGACCACATCGAGCGCGTCCAGCGGTGGGGGCGGCCGTTCCGCGCCGGTCCGCACGACGAGCTGTGGGCCACGACGCCGCTCGGCACCACCGGCCGCTGGGTCGGCGCGTTCGGCATCGTCATCGCGCTCGTCGTGCCGATCCTCGTACCGGGGCTGGCCTCAACGGGGTTGCTCGGGTTCGGCCCCGGCGACGGGCTCGGCTCCGGCGGGGGCCGGTCGGTACAGACGATCAACCCGATCACCCAGCTCAAGGGCCAGCTCACCGACAAACGCGAGGTCGAGTCGCTGCGGCTCAAGACCACCGACCGTCAGCCGTTCTACCTGCGGACGACCACGCTCGACCAGTTCGGCTCCACCGGCTGGACGCAGCGCAAGCTCACCGCCGAGGACGACGACCGCGTCAGCAGGGGTATCCAAGACGACGAGGACATCGACTCCAGCGTGCCCGTACGCAAGCAGCGCACCCGCATCGAGATCCGCGCGTTCAGCAAGTCGTCCTACCTGCCGATCTACTCGGGCCCCACCAAGATCAACGTCAAGGGCGACTGGCGCTGGGACGACCAGGCCGACACCGTCTTCAGCAGCCGCGCCACTACCGGCAAACTGCGGTACGACTTCGAGTCCACCCGGATCCTGTACGACCGGGACCGCCTCGCCAACGCCCCCGACCTCGACCCAAGCGAAGCGGTGCTGACCGACTACACCGGCATCAACGGCGACAGCGAGACCGAAGCCATCGCCCTCGCCCGGAACCTGACCGCGAAGAAGAAGTCCCAGTTCGACAAGGTCATGGCGATCCACGACCACTTCTCGACGACGAACGGCTTCACCTACACCACCTCCACCCAGCAGGGAACCAGCGGCAGCGCCCTGACCGACTTCCTCACCTACAAGAAGGGGTACTGCGAGCAGTACGCCTCCGCGATGGCGTTCCTGGTGCGCGCCGCGAAGATCCCGGCCCGGGTCGCGATCGGCTTCGGGTACGGCCGGGACACGGGTGAGTACATCTCGGTCACGAACAAGGACGCCCACGCCTGGGTCGAGGTGTACTTCTCCGGGCTCGGCTGGGTGCCGTTCGACCCGACACCGCCCAGCGGCACCGGTGGCCGCACCGGCGGCTTCACCTGGACCACGCCCGCCCCCACGGCGGGCGACGGCTCGAACCCGGGCTCGACCGTGCCCACGCCGAGCGCCACCCCTTCGGCGCCCGGTACCAACCCGGACGACCTCGCGGACGATCCGGACAAGGGCCTGACGCTCCCGTCGGACAACCAGCCGAAGCCGACGATCCACGCGCCGCTGTGGCTCGAGCTGACCGCGTTCCTGTTCGCCCACCTGATCGACGGCCGGCCGGTGCCCGACATCCCGATCTGGGGCTGGTGGCTGATCGCCCTCGGCGCGGCCCTGATCATCTCCGTCATCCCCGGGCTCTGGCGGGCCCACGTGCGGCGCCACCGCATGACCGTCGCACGCTCGGTCGACCCGATCGTGGCCGCCCATGCGGCGTGGGACGAGCTGATCGACACGCTCGCCGATCTCGGCATGCCAGCGGAGGAGTCCGAGACGCCACGGGTCACCGCCCGCCGGCTCGCCGCACTCGGCCTCGACGACGCCGACCGGCACGCCATCGAACTGCTCGCTGGCGCCGAGGAGCGGGCTCGCTACGCACCACGCCGGCCGGTTCCGGCCACCCGCGCGCGTGGCCACGTGCGGCTCGACCCGGCGCAGCGCGCGGCGGCAACCCAGCGGATCCTCGCGGTGCAGGTGGTCGGACGGTCACTCGCCGACAAGACCGGCCTGCGGGTACGGCTGCGCGCGGCGCTGCTCCCGCCGTCGCTGGTGCGGCGCACCTCGGAGGGGCTGTCGCAGCTGGCCGAGGACATCTCGTTCGAGATGGGGAGTGCCCAGGCCGCCCTTCGGCGCAGGCTCGTGCCTGGACGATCGTGACAGGCGGCCGTGGCGCGCTGAAGCTCACGAAGTACACACACGCCTGCGTACGGATCGAGCACGCCAGCGGCGTTCTGGTCATCGACCCCGGCGTGTGGAGCGAGACGGAAGCGCTGACCGGCGCCGACGCGATCCTCGTGACGCACGAACACTCTGATCACATCGACGTGTCACGGCTGGCCGGGATCGGCGTCCCGATCTACGCACCAGCCGACGCGTCCATTGCCGGGGTCGAGACGATCGGCGTGGCACCCGGCGAGGAGTTCACGGCCGCAGGCGTCCGGATCAGGGCCGTCGGCGGCCGGCACGCGTTCGTCTACGGCGGGAACCCGGACTGCGCCAACCTCGGCTATATCGTCGGCATCGTTGGCGACGCGCTGTACCACCCTGGCGACGCCTTCCACGTCCCCGACCAGCCGATCGAGACCCTGCTCGTGCCCGCGCAGGCGTCGTGGCTCAAGACGGCGGAGGCGATCGACTTCGTGCGGGCCGTGGCGCCGGAACGCGCCCATGCCATCCACGACGGCCAGATCAACGAGCGGGGCATGGGCAGTATCAACAGCTGGTTCGCGCGCGAGTCATGTACCGCGTACCGGTGGCTCGCACCCGGTGAGACCGCCTGACCCTCTTACCGGCGCCGCGCCGGTTTCCCCGGACACAATCTGTTTCGGCCGCGCCGCTACCAGGCGCCGGCCGGTGGGGCCGTCGCCTTGGGTGGGGTCACGTCTAGCGTTCGCCGTCGGCGCGGCGACGCCAGCGCTCTTCGAGGCGGTCGACGAGGGACAGCCGGGTCGACCGGCTGCGCGGCTTGTTCTCGCTGCCGACGGCGCGGAGTTCGGTGCGGCCAGCCCTGCGGTAGGACTGCACACCCAGCACCGCGGCGCCGAACATCACCACGAACCCGAGGATGCCGAGCACCGGGATGCCGGCAGGCGCGAACTTCGTCACCAGCCCGAAGACCATCAGCCCTATACCCACGACAAGCAGCACGACGGCGAAGACCACACGTCGCAGCGCGTAGTGACGAGGGTCCGTTGCCCGCACGGTCGAGGCGAACTTGGGATCCTCAGCGAGCAGCGCGCGCTCGATCTGCTCGAGCAGACGCTGCTCATGCTCAGAGAGCGGCACGGCACTCCTCCCCGCTCCTCAGGGCCACCAGCGCCGGCGTGTTAAGACCGGTGCGACAGCGTGTACACAGACGACCGATCCGGTAGTCCCCTTGAAGTCTACGAGCGGTTTGCGGTGTCGGAAAGACGAACATGATTCCGGGTGGCCACAAGACATTCCTGGGGCGCCGACTGGACGGTCGCGACATAGCCTAACCTCCCAATTCGTTAGTCAGCGCGGCGAGGGCCCGCCGGACGGTCAGTAGGGCCCACAAGAGTGCCCGGTCGGACGACACCGCGCCCGAATCGTCTGGTTGCTTCATCGATGGCCTGTTCAGCTTCGCGCCAACCATGCTCACGTTCGCCCAAGACGAGTTGGCGGGTGCTGCCGTCGGCCGGGGCGAGCCCTTCGATCCGGACCCCGACGAGCCGGATACGGGCCGCGTCGAACCCGAGCGCGTCGTACAGAGTGCGGGCGGTGTCATAGACCTCGTGTGTCACGTCGGTGGCCGCCGGCAGCGTGCGCGATCGGTTCAACGTGGTGAAGTCCGCGAACCTGACCTTGATGCTCACCGTCCGGCCGACCTGCCCCGTAGCGCGGAGCCGGATCGTGGCGCGTTCGGCGAGCCGCAGCAGCTCACGGTGGACCAGTACCCGGTCGGTGACATCGGTTTCGAACGTCTCCTCAGCGCCGATCGACTTGTCCGGCTCGTCGGGGCTGACCCGGCGCGGATCCCGGCCCCACGCCAGTTCGTGCAGGTGGGTGCTGTGCGCGTCGCCGACCGCACTGCGCAGCGCGCTCAGCGGCAGGTGCGCCAGATCGCCGACGGTCTTGAGCCCCAGCCGGGTCAGGTTCGCGGCCGTGCGCTCCCCCACGCCCCACAGCGCGTTCACCGGCAGCGGATGCAGGAACTCCAGCACGCCGTCGACCGGGACGACGAGCATCCCGTCCGGTTTGCACCGGGTCGAGGCGAGCTTGGCCACGAACTTGGTGCTGGCGACACCGACCGAGCACGTGATGCCCTGCGCCTCCTCCACCTGAGCGCGGATACGGCGGCCGATCTCGGCGGGCCGACCGATGAGCCGTTGCGCGCCCGCAACGTCCAGGAACGCCTCGTCGAGGCTGATCGGCTCGACGAGCGGCGTGACCGACCGGAAGATCTCCATCACGCCGCGGGACACCTCGGAGTAGCGGGTGTGGTCGGGCGGCAGGAACACCGCGTGCGGGCACAGCCGGCGGGCGCTGGAGACGGGCATCGCGCTGCGTACGCCGAACGTGCGCGCCTCGTAGCTGGCGGAGGAGACCACGCCGCGGTTTCCCATGCCACCGACCACCACCGGACGACCGCGCAGTTCCGGGCGGCTCCGCACCTCGACGGCGACGAAGAACGCGTCCATGTCGACGTGCAGCACCGTGCAGCCCGCGTCGTCGGCGAGCGGCCCGGCCGCTGGACCGGTGCGGGGCACGTCGTGGCTACGCCCCACGATCGGGCTCCGCGGCGGGCCCGCTAGCAGTGGGCTGATCGGTGCCGGGGCCGGGGACGACGAGGAGCGGCACCAGCTGTTCGTCGGCGGTGAGCGAACCGTGCTGGCCGGGGAGCGCGGTCAGCCCCGGTTCGGCGACGGAGGCGACCACGCCGATGTCGGTGCCGGCCGCCGCGACCACATCACCGATGCGTTCCAGCAGCTCCGGGCGCACCGCCGGCCCGAACCAGCCGCGCTCGACGGCATCCTCCCGCGAAACCACCCAGGCTTCGCCGTCGAGGACGCCACGCCAGGTCGCGAGCGTGTCGGCGGCCGCGCCGGGCACCGTGTACACGTGGCGGGCGCGCGGCTCGCCGCCGAGTAGAACAACGCCGTCGCGCAGGTCGGGGTGGTTGTCGGCGTCGATCCGGCGCTCCGCCGGCACGTCGACCATGCCGTGGTCGCCGGTGACGAGCAGCAGGCTGTCTGGAGGCAGGATGCTGGCAACCCGCTCGACGAGCCGATCCGTTATGGCGAGTTGGTGGCGCCACGCGTCCGAGCCGCAGCCGCGCAGGTGACCGGTCTTGTCGAGCTCGGAGTGGTACGCGTAGACCAGCGTCTGGCCATCGTGCCGCAGGGCGGTGGCGACCCCCGCGACCAGGTCGCCCGGAGTCTCGGCCGCTACCAGCCGGGCGCCGCGCAACCCGGCCACGGTGAGGCCGGACCCCCGGAACGCTCCGGGCAGTACGTGGAAGACGCCGCGCCCGTGCCCGGCGGCCCGGTCGAAGACGGTGGCTTGTGGCTGCCACGCCAGCGGATCGATGTCCGGATCCCAGCGCAACGCGTCGAGGAGCCGCCCGGCGCCGGGGATCGCGACCTGGTAGCCGAGGACCCCGTGCTGGCCGGGCGGGAGGCCGGTGCCGAGCGAAGTCAGGCTGGTTGCCGTGGTGGACGGGAATCCCGCCGTGATCGGCGCGGTGCCGTCGGCGATCGAGGTGAGGAACGGCGCGTCGGCGGCGTTGCGGCGCAACAGGTTCCAGCCGAGCCCGTCGACCAGCAGGACGCAGACGCTCCGCACCGCGGGCAGGCCGAGGACGTCGTCGAAGCCCGGGACGCCCAGCGCAGCCGCCGCCGACGGCAGGACGTCGCAGAGCGCGCCGGCGCCGTACCGGGGCAGCACCGGCGATCCGGCTGGGCCGGCCTCGATCATTGAGCTGCTCCTCTCTGCGGTGGTTGCGACTCCTGCGGCGTGGCTGGTGCGGCGTGGCTGGTGCGGCGTGGCTGGCGGTGCGGTCCGGGCGGTGGGTTCGGCGTGGCCGCGAGGGTCAGGCGCGCCGGGCGAACAGGTGGAGCTGCGTAGCGATGTCCCGGTACGGCGGCCGGTCGGCGGCGGCGAGTTCGAGGGCGAGAAGGGCGTCGAGCGCGCCCGGCTCGGTGTCGATCAGCGCGCCGGGCACGAGATCCGCGACGACCCGTACCCCGTGGACCTGTTCGACGATCAGCCCGGCGCCGGCGAGGAGCCTCTCCGCGCTGGCGAGGTCGAACCGCCGGAGCATCGTGTCGCCCGGGCCGGTGCGGCCGGCCTCGTCTGCGAGGACGTTCGCGGCCGTCGTGAAGTGCCCGCCGAGCGCACGGGACAGGACAGTGGCGGCCCGGTTGGCGACCAGAACACTGGCACACCCGCCTGTCCGGAGCACCGCGTTGATCGCGCTCAGCGTGGCGGCCGGATCGTCCACGAACTCCAGCACGCTGTGGCACAGCACCAGATCGGCCGAGCCGGGCCCGGCCACGTCAAGGAGCGTGTCGGCGTCGCCCTGGACGGCGGTGACGCGGTCGGCGACGCCCCGCTCGGCGGCCCGGCGACTCAACGCCGCGAGTGCGTCCGGGCTGGCGTCGACGACCGTGACGACGTGGCCCTCCTCGGCCAGCGGGACGGCGAACCCGCCGGTGCCGCCGCCGGCGTCGAGGATGTGAAGGGGCCCATCGCCGGCGCGGCGGTCGAGCTCACCGCGCAGCACCGACCACACCACGGCGGTGCGTGGCGCGTTGTGCGCCCGGCTACGGTCGGCCACTGCGTTCCTCCTGCTGGTCAACGGTGCCGGACGGCGCGCCCGGCGGTGCGAGCCTATCGGCGGGCGCTGACGAAACCGCGCCGGCTCGACGTGCACGCCCGACGGCGTGCGGATCATCGGAAGTTCCGGGATGTGCTGTGGACGCGCAGGGACAGCGGCTCCACCTGCTCGGCGATCAGGTTGGTGACGCCTTCGGCGCGTTCGAGACGGCCGCGGACGAGCAACGCCGCCGACCCCCGCAGCACCCGCCGGTACCGCTTCCACAAACCCGGCGAGCAGACCACGTTGAGCATTCCCGTCTCATCCTCCAGGTTCAGGAACGTGACCCCGCCCGCGGTGGCTGGGCGCTGCCGGTGCGTGACCACCCCGCCGACGAGTACCCGGCTGCGGGGTTCGATGCGGGCGAGCCCGGCGATCGTCTCCACTCCCAGCTCGGTGAGGCTCTCCCGGGCGAACTCGGTGGGGTAACTCCCGGGCGACATCCCGGTGGACCACACGTCGGCCATCGCCTCCTCCACGCCCGTAAGAGCCGGGAGGGCCGGCGCCGGAACCGCCACGACCGCGCCGTCGAGCCGGTCGGGACCGGCCTGGGCCACAGCGCCCGCCGCCCACAGCGCCTCCCGGCGGGCCATCCCGAAGCAGCTGAACGCGCCTGCGGTGGCCAGCGCCTCCACCTGCGCGGTGGTGAGGTCGATCCGGTTCGACAGGTCGACCATGCTGGCGTACGCCCCGTTCTTGTCGCGCTCGGCGGTGATCCGTTCGGCGAGCTTGTCGCCGATGACCCGGACCGAGGAGAACCCCAGCCGGATCACCCGGTCGATCCGTTCCGGCGCGTGCGGGTGCGGCGCCGGGCGCGCCTCAGCCGGATCGGCGGGTTCCAGCGTGGCCTTGGCGCTGCTGGCGTTGATATCGGGGTTGCGTACCTTCACACCGTGCCGGCGCGCGTCCGCGATCAGGCTCTGCGGGGAGTAGAACCCCATCGGCTGGGCGTTGAGCAGCGCCGCGCAGAACGCCGCCGGGTAGTACCGCTTGAGCCAGGCGCTGGCGTAGACGAGCGAGGCGAAGCTCATCGCGTGGCTCTCCGGGAAGCCGAAGTTCGCGAACGCGGCCAGCTTGGCGTAAAGCTCCTCGGCGAGGTGGCCGGTGATGCCGCGCTCTTTCATCCCGGCGAAGAGCCGGCCACGGAGTTCGCCTATACGCTCGTGCGAACGTTTCGACCCGATTGCCCGGCGTAGCTGATCGGACTCGGCCGCGGTGAACCCCGCGATCTCGATGGCCATCTGCATGAGCTGCTCCTGGAAGAGCGGCACGCCAAGGGTCCTCTCCAGCACCTTCTCCAGCAGTGGGTGGGGATACTCCGGCTCCTCCAACCCGTTGTGCCGGCGGATGTACGGATGGACCGAGCCGCCCTGGATCGGGCCGGGGCGGATCAGCGCCACCTCGATGACCAGGTCATAGAACTTCTTCGGCTTGAGCCGGGGCAGGGTGGCCATCTGCGCGCGGCTCTCCACCTGGAACACTCCGACGGAGTCGGCGTCGCAGAGCATGTCGTAGACCTTGGGATCCTCCTGCGGGATCGTGGCCAGTTCCAGGGTGACGCCGTGGTGGTCGCGGAGCATGTCGAAGGTGTCGCGGAGCGCCGAGAGCATGCCGAGGCCGAGCAGGTCGAACTTGACCAGCTTCACCGTGGCGCAGTCGTCCTTGTCCCACTGCAGCACCGTGCGGTTGGGCATCCGGCCCCACTCGACCGGGCACACCTCGGTGACTGGACGGTCACACAGCACCATGCCGCCGGAGTGGATGCCCAGGTGCCGGGGGAAGCCGACCAACTCCTCGGCGAGGGTGACCACGTCCGCGGGGATGTCGTGCTCGGGGGTGTCGCCGACCCGACCCCAGAACTCGATCTGCTTCGACCAGGCGTCCTGCTGGCCGGTGGCGTACCCGAACGCCTTCGCCATGTCACGCACGGCCGAGCGGGGCCGGTAGCTGATCACGTTGGCGACCTGGGCGGCGCGGTCGCGGCCGTACTTCTCGTAAACCGCCTGGATGATCTCCTCGCGCCGGCCGGACTCGATGTCGAGGTCGATGTCGGGGTAGCCGTCGCGCTCCGGGGCGAGGAACCGCTCGAAGAGCAGCTTGTGCCGGACCGCGTCGACGTTGGTGATGCCGAGCGCGTAGCAGACCGCCGAGTTCGCCGCCGATCCGCGGCCCTGGCAGAGGATCCTCTTGTCCCGGCAGATGTCGACGATCTGACGGACGATGAGGAAGTAGCCGGGGAAGCCGAGCTGCTCGATAACGCCCAACTCGTGCTCGATCTGGGCATAGGCGGGCTTCGCGTCCCCCTCCGGGCCGTACCGATCCAGAGCGCCCTCCATCGTCAGCTTGCGGAGGTAGCTCATGTCGGTGTGCCCGTCCGGCACCTCGCAGTCGGGGAGCCGCGGCGCCACGAGTTCCAGGTCGAAGGCGCACTCCGCCCCCAGCGCGGCGGCGCGCGCCACCGCGCCCGGATAGCGGGCGAAGAGGGCGGTCATCTCCTCCCCTGACCGCAGGTGGGCAGTGGCCGCCGGCGGCAGCCACCCGTCCAGCTCGTCCATGCTGCGCCGGGCCCGGACCGCGGCGAGCGCGGTGGCCAGCCGCCGCCGGGACGGGGTGGCGTAGTGCACGTTGTTGGTGGCGATCAGGTCGAGGCCGTGGCGCGCCGCCAGCGCAGCGAGGAGGTCGTTACGGGTGGAGTCGCCCGGATCGCCGTGGTCGGTCAGCTCGACGACGACGTTCTCCGCGCCGAAAAGCGTGACCAGCCGCCGCAGTTCCCGGCTGGCCTGCTCGGGGCCGCACTCGGCGAGCGCACGCCGGACCGCGCCCTTGCGGCATCCGGTGAGGACCACCCAGTGCCCGTCGTGAGCCTTGCCGAGGTCGGCGAGGTCGTAGACCGGCCGCCCCTTCTGCCCGCCCTTGCGGTGGCCGGCGCTGAGTTCGCGGCAGAGCCGGTGGTATCCCTCGGGATCGCGGGCCAGCACGAGCAGGTGGTCGCCCTCGGGGTCGGCCTCGCCGTTCTGCGGCCCGCTCAGCCCCAGGCTCAACTCGGCGCCGAACACCGTGCCGAGACCGTGGAAGCGGGCAGCCTCGGCGAACCGGACCACCCCGTACATGCCGTCGTGGTCGGTGACCGCCAGTGCCGTCAGCCCCAGCCGCACCGCCTCCCGGGCAAGTTCCTCGGGGTGGCTGGCGCCGTCGAGGAAGCTGAAGTTGGAGTGGCAGTGCAGCTCGGCGTACGGCACGGCGTTCTCGGGACGCCGCTCCCGGACCGGCTCCGGCGGGCTGTACGGGCCGCGCTTGCGGGTCCAGGCGGGGCTGTCGCCGCCGTCGGCCTCCAGCGGCATGCCACCCGACATCACCCGTTCCAGCATCGACCACGGGATCGGTGGATTGTCCCAACCCATCAGTCGTACACCGCCTCAACCGTCCACCGGCCGGCGGAAAGCGCGAGCAGCAGCCCGGTGCCGGCCGTGCCTGCCTCGCTTTCCGGACCGTCCACCAACCGCACGGGACGATCGTGGACTGCCGGGCTGTCCGCGCCCTCCTCCGCACCGGCGACCACGACCTGGAAGCGGGCCCGGCGACGCGCACCGGCGGCGTCCCACCACCGTTCCTCGACCGGCCACGGCCCCGCCCAGGCGAGCACCGTCCGGGGCGGTTTGCCGCTCACCACGATCTGCGCCGGCGGCGCCGTGACCGCGTACCGCCCGGTGACCCCGACTGGGGCGCCGTCGGCGGCGAGGACCACCGCAGGCAGCGGCACCGGCAGCACGGTGGCCGGCGACGGGGTGGGCAGCCGGCCGGGCCAGGGGGCATCCGGACGCTCGGGGCTGCGCTCGTCGCGCCAGGGCACGTACCGCACCTGATCGGCGGGGTCACGGCCGCCGCCGAGGACCGCGGTGAGCACCGCCTCGGGGCCGAGCATCCCCTGGACCCGGGCCAGCACCCGGTGCGCGCGCTCGTCCGCCTCTCCCACGTCGCCCCACAGCCCGAGCTGGAGCCCACCGTCGGCGACGATCTCCTCGGGGACCAGCCGCAGCACGCTGATGCCGGCGGTGGGCCGTACGCCGCCAGCGCGGGCGGTGAGCCATCCGTCGAGCTGCCAGCGCACCCGGTCGGCGATGTCGACAGCGGTGAGCACGCCGTCGTGGCGCCAGACACGGCTTAGCTCCTCGCCATGCTCGGTCTGAGCCTCGATGCCGAGCCGGGTGCAGGCGAACCCGTGGCTGGCGAGCAGATCGTGGAGCTGTTCGGCGAGGGTACGGGCGGCGAACGCCGCGGCGTCGATCCGCTCGACCGGTGGATCGAGCACGCTGACCACGGTGAGGTCGACGGGCGGCCGGCGGGCCAGCAGCGGCCGTTCCTCCAGGCCTCGGGCGAGCCGGTGCGCGAGTACGCCGTCCGGCCCGAACCGGGCGGCCACGTCACGCTGGGGCAGCGCGGCGAATGCGCCCAAGGTACGGATGCCGAGGCGGCGCATCAGATCGACCAGTTCGGGCCGATCGAGGACGTCGATGTCGAGCGGGGTCAGGAACTCCCGCGTGCGCCCCGGCGCCACGATCGTGGGGCGGCGGGCGGCGAGCGTGGCGGCGAAGACGCCCTCGGCGACCCCGAGCAGGGACTCCACCCCGCAGCTCTGCGCCACCTGGTCGACCAGCCGTTCGGCGACGGCCTCCTCCCCGCCGAAGTAGCGCGCCGGCCCCCGCGCGGCGAACGCGCACAGCCCGGGACGGAGCACCTCCACGCCGGGAGCCAGCTCCTCCACCGCCGCGGCCACCGGCTCGAACGCCCGTGCGTCCCGCCCCGGATCGTGGCCCAGGACCATCAACTCCGGGCAGCGCGCCTGGGCCTCCCGGCGCCGCAGCCCTCGGCGAACACCGTCGGCGCGGGCGACCTCGGAGCAGGCGACCACCCGGTTGGCGTAGACGATGGCGGCCGGGACGTGCGCGGGGATGCCTCCGGCGGCGGCCGCCGCGACGACCGGCCAGTCCGGGCACCACAGCGCGGCGGTACGGGTCGGCAGATCCGCCGCCCGAGCGCGCGCGGAACCGGGAGCAGCCGTAGGAACGGAACGTCGAGGGGGCACGGTCACACCGCCTCGGCCTGGCGCGCCCACGCGACCTCGGGCTCGACCGCGACAACCCCGCTCGCCGCCGGGACGATCCCAACCGGGGCGACCTCGGCCACCCCGCCGTCCAGGGCCGGGAGGGAGAGGTCGTAGCGGCGCGGCCGGGTGGCGCTGCCACGGCCGTCGACCCGCACGGTGACCTGGCGGGCGCGCAGATACCCGTGCCCGTCCCCAAGCCCCTGCCAGACCGGCGCCTCGACGGAGAGCCGCAACTCGGCGCCGGGCCACCCGCCGAACCCCACCAGGACCGTGCCGCGCTGCCGGGCACGGGCGACCAGCCGGCGCACCTCCATCCCCCGGAGCCGTCCGGTGGCGCCGACGGCGACCACGTCCATCCCGTCGGCGAGCGCGGCTAGGACCCCGGCCAGGTCGCTACCGGGATCCGGGACGAGCGCGAGCCGTTCCAGCACGACGCCGGCCTCCGCCGCCGCCGCCATCCCCAGCGTGGGGACCCCTACCACCGCGGACCACGCCCCGGACCGGGACGCCCCGGCGAGCAGCGCGAGCAACAGCGAGGCCGAGCCGTGGACCGCCACGGTGGAGCCGCGCCGCAACCCGCCGCCCGGGAGCAGCGGCGCCAGCGGGGAGAGGACCGGGAGGGCGTTCTCGGCACCGCGCTCGGTCAGCGCGGTGGCCGGACCGGCGCCGCCGCGCAGCCGCTGCGCGAACGTCACGCCGATCGCATCCAGGGGTGGGGACATGGAGTGGCTCAACCCGCCTGCGGGGTGACCAGACCCAGCATCGGCTGGTGCGGGAATCCCAGCGTGGTCTCCACCACGGCAAGGAACCGTTCAGCGTCGCGGAGCAGGTCGTCGGCCTCCCGGGCGGTGACCACCCGGGAGATACCGGCCTCGGCCGCCGCGCGCTTGGCGGCGCCTGCGGCGAAGAACGCGGCCCACTCCGCCATCTCGGGCGCGACCTGGGCGAGCAGCACCCAGACGCTCGTCGGCCGGCGGCGGCGGGCACCGGCCACGGGACGGGCCCGGGCGGCGAGCATCGCCGCGGCGGCGCGTAGCGCGGCGAGGTGGGCGGTGGCGTACCGCTGACCCGGCACGCTCCAGCCGCTCGCCTCGACGATGCCGTAGCGAGCCAGCGCGAGCAGTTCCCGCGGCGAGCGGTGCGGCAGCGCGTGCGCCGGGACCGTCGCCGCCGGTCGGGCCGCCGGCCGTGCCGTCGTGGGCTGTCGTATGGGAGTAGCCATCACTGTTCCCCCTCCGTCGTGACGCGGATGACCGTCCAGCGGCCGGCGGTCCAGTCGAACCGCAGATCGAAGATGTTCGGATAGCTGTGCCGACCGGCGCTGGCCTTCACGCGCCACACCTCTTCCCGTCCGGCGCCCCCGGAAGCCTCGCGCTGTGTCTCCTGCGGAGCGTCGTGGGCAAGCACGGCGCGGACCCGGTGAACCTGTCCCTCCCACAGGAACTCCTCGGGGGCGTCCCCTTCACCCGCACGCTTTACCTCGGTCGGCTGAACCTCGGTCTCCTCGCCATTGGTGGACACCGGAGGCCTCCTTCCCCATCGCTCCTTCTCACGCGCCCTGGCGAGCGCGCGTTGCCGCTGCGGGGGAAGGCACAGCGGCGGAGCCGGCCCAGGTGAGGCGCTTCCCCACGCCGCACCCGGACCGGCCGCCACCCCGCGCCGCCGGCCCGGGGTCGAATCCGGCTGGCGGCGAGAGGGTTCTACTCACCCCGGAGACGAGCCGCGACGCGTCAGACTCCGTGGATCATTCGAACACATGTTCGAATGACTCTTACAGTAAAGCGTGGGTGCGACAGAACCGCAATGCCGGGCGCGGGTCCCTTTCCAGACCACTTCGCGCCGACCGGAAACGCCCGGCTGGCCTGCGCTTTCCCCACCAAACCCGTGGAGACGGGACAGCACCCACCTCGCCGCGTACCGTCGCCCCGAGAAGGCCAGAGAAGGCCGGGCACCCTCCGCCGCTTCGCGCAGCACATCACGGAGGTACAACAACTGTGCTGTTCCAACGCGCGCTCCTCGACGGCCTCGCCGACGGTTCGATCACGCTCACGTTCCGGCGTTGGCGTCGCCCGGGGGCCCTCCCCGGCTCCCGCCACCGCACCGCCATCGGCGTGATCGCTATCGACACCGTCGAGCAGGTGGCCGACGTGACCGAGGACGAGGCCCGGCGCGCGGGCCACCCGTCCCGGGCAGCGCTCCTGGCCGAACTGGACCGGTACGGCGACGGCCCCATCTACCGGATCGCACTGCGCCACGCCGGCGCCGATCCGCGTGTAGAACTGCGGCAACGAGCCGACCTCGATGCGGCGGACCTGGCCGAACTGCGCCGCCGGCTGGCCCGGTTCGACGCGGCGAGCCGGCACGGCGCGTGGACGGTCGCCACGCTCCGGCTGATCGCCGAACGGCCCGGCGTGCGGGCGGAGGACCTGGCCGCCAGCGTCGGCCGCGAGAAGTTGCCGTTCAAAGTCGACGTCCGCAAGCTTAAGGAACTGGGCCTCACCGAGAGCCTGGAGATCGGCTACCGGCTCTCGCCACGCGGCGAGGCGCTCCTCCGCAAGCTCTGACCCAGCCGCGCGAGCGGGCGGTCGTGCACCACCTAGCCACGCGATTCACTGGACGATACCGTTGACTGAGTCAACGATTTCGCCGAGGTAGACATGACCAGCGCCGTCGACACCGTCCGTGGCTTCAACCGGTTCTACACCGGCGTGATCGGCGTCCTCGGCGAAGGCCTGCTGCGCAGCCCGTACTCGCTGACCGAGGTGCGAGTCCTATTCGAACTCGCCCATCGGGACGCCACCGAGGTCGCCGACCTGCGCCGCACCCTCGACCTCGACGCCGGCTACCTCAGCCGCATGCTCGCCCGGTTCGAGGCGGACGGGCTGGTCACCCGCCAGCGGTCGAGTGTGGACGCGCGCCGCCAGGTCATCGCCCTGACCGGATCGGGTCGGACCACCTTCGGCCAGCTCGACACGCTGGCAACCGACGAGGTCCAAGCGCTGCTCGGGCGGCTGACCGGCGAGGAGCAACGGCGCCTGCTCGACGCGATGGGGACGATCCGCCAGCTCCTGGAGGCCGTGCCGTCGCACCGCACCTTCACGCTGCGACCGCTGGCGCCCGGCGACCTCGGTTGGGTGATCCAGCGGCACGGCGCCCGGTACGCCGAGGAGTACGGCTGGGACGCCAGCTTCGAGACGCTCGTCGCGCGCATCCTGGCCGACTATGCCGAGCACCATGACCCGCGACGCGAGACGGGCTGGATCGCCGATCTGGCCGGTGAGCCCGTTGGATGCGTCTTCTGCATGCGCAACGACGACCGCACCGCCCAGCTGCGGCTGCTGCTCGTCGAACCCGCCGCCCGCGGGCTTGGCATCGGCGCGGCGCTGGTCGAGGAGTGCCTGACGTTCGCCCGCGCCGCCGGCTACGAGCGGATCATGCTCTGGACCAACGACGTCCTCACCGCCGCCCGCCGCATCTACCAGCGAACCGGGTTCACCCTAGACAAGGAGGAGAAACACCACAGCTTCGGCCACGACCTGACCGGCCAGAACTGGTCACGCCCGCTCTGACCCACCACCCGCCGAACCAGCCAGCTGCTCAGGCGTCGGCCGGGTGCGTGTGCGGCCGCTGCGTTGCGCCCACCTTGTCCTCCCGACCCGGCCAGGGGGCGCGGTAGAGGCAGGTGTCGCAGTTCATCGTGACATTCTCGCCGAGCGCCTCGGCGTACCGCGCGAGCAGCAGTCGGGCGACATCGTCGTGGGCACCGAGCACCCCGGCCACCACAGCGCCGGCCTCCCGGCCAGCCCGCGCCACCGACGACGGCAGCCGGCCCGGCGCCAGGAAGTACGGCGCGACCACGATGTCGTCGTGGCCGAGGGTACGCAGCCGGTGCACGGATTCGGTGACAGTGGGCGTGGTGGCGCTGGCGTACGCGACCTCGACGGGCGCCTTCCCGCCGCGGTACTCCCAGAGCAGGCGGGCGACCCGGTACACCTCGGCGTTCGCGTCGGGGTCGGCCGCGCCGGCCGACGTAAGCACGACGGCCGTGGACGGACCGGCGCCCGCCCCGGCGAGCCGGGCACAGAGCGCGGACAGGATCAGCGGGTCGGCACCGAGCGGCCGCCCGTACATCACCCGGAATCCGGGGTACGAGGAGCGAGCGAGCCGGACCGAGCCGGCGATGTCGCCCTTGCTGTGCGACGCCGCGGTGAGCAGCAGTGGGACCGCTGCCACCGCCGCACCGGCGCTGGCCAGCTCGGCGAGCGCGCGGTTGACCGACGGCGGTTCATGGTCGACGTACGCCAGCCGCACCGGGATCTCGGGCGCCAGGGCGCGCACGCGGGCGATCAGCGCCTCCAGCTCGGCGATGCCGGCCGCGAAAGCAGTGCCGTGCGCGACCGCGAGCAGAACGGGCCGGGCCGCCCCAAGACCCCGGGGGCGGGGCAGCGGCAAAGGCACCCCGGTCATGGCCCGGACACCATCCCGGCGGCCACGGTGGCGCCGCTGGCTTCGTCCACCAGCAGGAACGAGCCGGTGCCGCGGGAGGCGCGGTACGGGTCGACCGCGACGGGCTCGGCGAGCCGCAGCGTCACGTCGCCGATGTCGTTGAGCGCGAGGGCCTCGGCGTCGAGGCGGTCGAGGGTCGCGACGTCGAGGCGGTCGTGGACGGAGCGGACGATCGCCCGGACGTCCCGGGTGCCGGTGCGCAGCCGCAGCCGGTCGCCGGCGCGGACGGTGCGCTCAGCGACAATGCAGACCCGGCCGGCGAGTTCCCGAGTAGGCGTCGGGGCGTCGTCAGCGGCGGCGAGCAGGTCGCCACGGCCGACGTCGATGTCGTCGGCGAGGCGCACAGCCACAGAGCGGCCGGTGCCGGCCTCGTCCAGCTCGCCGTCGAACGTGTCGATACCGACCACCTTGGACCGGCGGCCGGACGGGAGCACGACGATCTCGTCGCCGATGCGCAGGATGCCGGCGGCGATCCGGCCGGCGTACGCGCGGTAGTCCGGGTGGGAGGCGGAGCGGGGGCGGATCACGAGCTGGACCGGGAGGCGCGCGCCGACGGCGCCGTTGCGGTCGCGGACCGGGACGGTCTCCAGGTGCTCCAGCAGGGCCGGGCCGGCGTACCAGTCGAGCTTCGCCGAGGGCTCGACCACGTTGTCGCCGTGCAGTGCCGAGATGGGGATCGCGGTCACGGACTGGATGCCGAGCGAGCTGGCGAGCATGTCGAAGTCAGCGACGATCCCGTCGTAGACGTCCTCGGCGAAGTCCACGAGATCCATCTTGTTGACGGCGAGCACGATGTGGCCGACACCGAGCAGCGCGGCGACCGCGGCGTGCCGGTGCGACTGCTCCACGAGGCCGTGGCGGGCGTCGACGAGCACGACGGCGACGTCGGCTGTGGACGCGCCGGTGACCATGTTCCGCGTGTACTGGACGTGGCCGGGCGTGTCGGCGAGCACGAACGACCGGCGCGGCGTGCCGAAGTACCGGTAGGCGACGTCGATCGTGATGCCCTGCTCCCGCTCGGCGCGTAGGCCGTCGGTAAGCAGCGCCAGGTCGGTCTCGCCGAGCCCGCGCCGCCGCGACGCGTCGTCGATCGCGTCCTGCTGGTCGACGAAAATGTTCTTCGAGTCATGCAGCAGCCGCCCGATCAACGTCGACTTGCCGTCATCGACCGACCCGGCCGTAGCGACCCGCAAAAGGTCAGTCATCCCTATATCCCTTTTCACAGTCTTTGATCGAACCTGGAGCCCGCTCAGGTGCCGCGATCGCAAGGCCGAGGAGGCGACGCGTGCTCGGGCACGCGAGCCGAGGAGAACGCCGCGAGCGTGGTGCCTGAGCGGGCCGCCCACACGGTCGCCCACTAGAAGTAGCCTTCGCGTTTACGGTCTTCCATGGCTGCTTCGGAGGCGCGGTCGTCCGCTCTCGTAGCGCCGCGCTCGGTAATGCGGCTGACGGCCGTTTCGGCGATCACCGATTCGACGTCGGCGGCGTCGGAGCGGATGGCGCCGGTGCAGGTGGCGTCGCCGACGGTGCGGTAGCGGACGCTTTCGACGCGGGCGGTCTCGCCGGGGCGCGGTGGGGTCCATTCGGTAACGCCGAGGAGCATGCCGTCGCGCTCGACCACCTCACGCTGGTGCGCGTAGTAGATGCTGGGGACCTCGATGCGGTCCTGGGCGATGTAGCGCCAGATGTCGAGTTCGGTCCAGTTGGAGAGCGGGAAGATGCGGACGTGCTCGCCGGGGGCGATCCGGCCGTTGTAGAGGTCCCACAGTTCGGGGCGCTGGTGGCGGGGGTCCCACTGGCCGAACTCGTCACGGATGGAGAAGACGCGTTCCTTGGCGCGGGCCTTCTCCTCGTCGCGGCGGGCGCCGCCGAGGACGGCGTCGAAGCGGTTCTTGACGATCGCGTCGAGCAGCGTGACGGTCTGCAGCGGGTTACGGGACTGGCCGGGCCGTTCGACGACGCGGCCGGTGTCGATGGACTCCTGCACGCTGGCGACGACGAGGTCGACGCCGAGTTCGGCGACGCGCTTGTCCCGGTACTCGATGACCTCGGGGAAGTTGTGGCCGGTGTCGACGTGCATGAGCGGGAAGGGAATGCGGCCGGGGAAGAACGCCTTCTCTGCGAGCCGGAGCATGACGATGGAGTCCTTGCCACCGCTGAACAGCAGCACTGGACGCTCGAACGTGCCCACCATCTCGCGCAGGATATGGATCGACTCGTCCTCCAGCGCGATAAGCGCGGCCGAGTCCGAACGTGTCGCGACGACGGCCGTCATGCGATCCCCCTCGTGGTCAGCAGGTCCAGAACTTGGTCGACCGATTCGCCGATGCCCGACTGCTCGGTGCGCAGCACGAGGTCGGGCGCAGTCGGTGGCTCGTATACGTCATCCACGCCGGTCAACCCCCTGATCTCCCCTGCCCGTTGCTTCGCGTAGAGGCCCTTCACGTCACGTGCACTACACACCTGTACTGGAGTCGCGACATGTACCTCCAGATACGGAACGTCGCCACGAGCGTGCCGTTTACGTACTTCGGCTCGGCTAGCCTCGTACGGAGAGATGACGGCGGCTAGTACCAACACCCCATTGCGCGCGAGCAGCTCAGCGACGTAGCCGATGCGGGAAATATTGGTTTCGCGGTCTGACCTGCTGAATCCCAAGCCGGCGGAGAGGTGTTCCCGAACGGCGTCGCCGTCGAGAACCTCGACCCGGTGGCCGGCAGCACGCAGCCGCTCGGCCGCGCCGTGGGCGATCGTGGTCTTGCCCGCGCTGGGTAGGCCGGTGAGCCAGACGGTGGCGCCGGCCGGTGGCCGCGCCTGGGTCTGGGCGGGTATGTGGGCAGTCGCGACGGGGGTGGTCATCGCGGAGTCTCCTGACGGCGTCGTGGCGAGCTGGACTCGGTACTTCGTCCTCGGGGGGCGCCACGCGGGCCAGGAGGCCGGACCCGCGGCGGTGCTGACGCCCGGCGGATCTGGCTCATCTCGCGACGTCGTCGTCGCACTGGGGGGCCGATCCGCGTCTAGGCGGGTCGACACACTGCGCTGGACACGCGAAGGAGATCAACGTGCAGTCGCACGGTGAGCCGGGTGCCAGCAGACATGGGAACGATGATCGCACATCGGGCGAGCCGCGCCAACCGTGAGGTGCGCCACGATGCGGACAGTGTGTCTCATCATATGGCCACTACCGGCGGCATTGTGAGAGACTGGTCGGCGTGACGAACCCTGGCGACCTTCTCCTGGTTGCCCGCCTGCATGTAGACCTGCAGCGGGTGATCAGCGCCGCCTGTCCGGCCTGACGGTTTCTCCGCGCCGGCTTTCCGTTCGTCCGCTGACCTGCGCCCGTTCCCGGCGGCGTGGCCAGGGTCACCCGTTCCGATAGGACAACCTCGCCATGGCTGCGCCCACCCCAGCGCCCGCCCCCCGCCCCGCCCGTCGCGCCGCCCCGCCCCGCCGTTCGCAAGGCCAGTGGGCGCTCGGCTACCGCGAGCCGCTCAACCCGAACGAGCGCACCAAGCGAGACAACGACGGCCTCGCCGTGCGCCAGCGCATCCTCGACATCTACGCCCACCGCGGCTTCGACTCGATCGACGGCGCCGACCTGCGGGGCCGCTTCCGCTGGTTCGGCCTCTACACGCAGCGCGCGCAGGGCATCCCCGGCGGCAAGACCGCCATCCTCGAACCCGAGGAGCTGGAGGACCGCTACTTCATGCTCCGGGTCCGGATCGACGGCGGCCGCCTCACCAGCCAGGCGCTGCGCGCGATCGCCGGCATCAGCACCGAGTTCGGCCGCGACGTCGCGGACATCACCGACCGGCAGAACGTGCAGTACCACTGGATCCGCATTGAGGACGTGCCGGAGATCTGGCGCCGCCTGGAGGCCGTCGGGCTGTCTAGCACCGAGGCGTGCGGCGACACCCCGCGCGTGATGCTCGGCTGCCCGCTGGCAGGGGTGCTCGCCGACGAGGTGATCGACGCGACCGACGCCATCCACGAGACGGTCGAGAAGTACGTCGGCGACCCGGCGTTCTCCAACCTGCCGCGGAAGTTCAAGACCTCGATCTCGGGCTGCGCCGACCACTGCACCAACCACGAGATCAACGACGTGGCGTTCGTCGGCGTCGTCGGGCCGGACGGCGAACCGGGCTTCGACCTGTGGGTCGGCGGCGGACTGTCCACCAACCCGATGCTGGCCCAGCGTCTCGGCGTCTTCGTCCGCCCCGAGCAGGTCTCCGACGTCTGGGCCGGCGTGTGCGGGCTGTTCCGCGACTATGGCTACCGGCGCTCCCGCAACCACGCCCGGATCAAGTTCCTCGTCGCCGACTGGGGCACCGAGAAGTTCCGCGAGGTACTGGAGAAGGAGTACCTGCACGCGGCGCTGCCGGACGGGCCGGCGCCGGCTGACCCGGGCACCGAGGAGCGCGACCACGTCGGCGTCACCGCGCAGGTCGACGGGAACTTCGCCGTCGGGTTCGCGCCCCGCGCCGGCCGGATCAGCGGCACGACGCTCGCGGTCATCGCCGACCTCGCCGACCGGTACGGCGCCGGCCGGATCGCCACCACGGCACAGCAGAAGCTCGTCATCCTCGACGTCGCCTCGGCCGACATCGAGGAGCTGACGGTGGCGCTCGCCGAGCACGATCTGCAGGTCCGCCCGAGCGTGTTCCGCCGCGGCACGATGGCCTGCACCGGGCTGGAGTTCTGCAAGCTGGCGATCGTCGAGACCAAGGCGCGTGCGCAGTGGCTCTACGACGAGCTGGAGCGCCGGCTGCCCGGGTTCGACGAGAAGATCTCGATCAACGTCAACGGCTGCCCGAACTCATGCGCGCGGTTCCAGACCGCCGACATCGGATTCAAGGGCTCGATCGTCCGTGACGACGACGGCAACAACGTCGAGGGATTCCAGGTTCACCTCGGTGGCCACTACGGCGTCGAGGCGGCCTTCGGACGCAAGTTCCGTGGCCTGAAGGTGACCGCCGAGGAGACCGCCGACTACTGCGAGCGGATCCTGCGCGGCTACCTGGAGCGCCGCGAGCCCGGTGAGCGCTTCCCCGCCTATGTGGCCAGAGCCGACGAGGAGTGGTTGGCGTGAGCGAGCGCAGCGAGGTGTGGGCATGAGTGAAACGGCTTCACCGAGGCATGCGCCGCCGTTCTACTGCCCGTACTGCGGCGAAGAGAACATCCGGCCGTTCGGCGAGACGACGTCCCAGTACCGCTGCTCGGACTGCCTGCGGGTCTGGACGCTGAAACTGGTCGGCACCACGACGGTGGACGCCTCATGAGCCGCGCCGAGCTGCGGGAGCTGGCCGAACTGGCGGGGGCTGAGTTAGAAGGCGCCCATCCCGTGGACGTGCTGCGGTGGGCCGGCGAGACGTTCGGTGACCGGTTCGCGATCACGTCCTCGATGGGCGACGCCGTCCTCACCAGCCTCGCCGCCGAGGCGATCCCCGGCGTACAGGTAGTCTTCCTCGACACCGGCTACCACTTCCCGCAGACGCTGGCCACGCGTGACCGGGTCGCCACGGAGCTGGCGGTCGAGGTGGTGACCGTCAAGCCGCAGCTCACGGTGGCTCAGCAGAACGTGAAGTACGGCCAGAGCCTGTACTCCCGCGACCCCGACCTGTGCTGCGCGATGCGCAAGGTGGAGCCGCTCAACCGGGTGCTGCGCGGGTACGACGCGTGGGCGTCCGGGATCCGCCGGGACGAGTCGGTGAGCCGGGCGAACACGCCCGTCGTCGGCTGGGACGTGCGGCGCGAGATGGTCAAGGTGAACCCGCTCGCCACCTGGACCCAGGACGACGTGGACGCGTACGCCGCCGAGCGAGGCGTGATCATCAACCCGCTCGTCGAGCTGGGCTTTGCGTCGATCGGCTGCGCGCCGTGCACCCAGCGGGTCGTGCCGGGCGAGGAAGCGCGCGCCGGCCGCTGGGCGGGGAGCGAGAAGACGGAGTGCGGCCTGCACGTCTGAGTTTCTGTGGTGCGATCGTGAAGTCTGACTCCACGATCGCACCACAGAAACGGGCTACCGGTTCAGGTGCGACATGTCCGGGTAGCGGTCACCAGTGGCGGTGCCGAGCGCGTCGAGGGCGGCCAGGTCATCCTTCGACAGGTCGAGGTCGGCGGCGGCGACGTTGTCCGTGAGGTAGGTGCGGCGCTTCGTGCCGGGAATCGGCGTTACGTCGTCACCCTGCGCGTGCACCCAGGCCAGCGCGAGCTGCGTGGCCGTGACGCCCTTCTCCTCAGCTAGCGCGCGTACCGAGTCGGCGATCGCGAGGTTCGTCGTGAGCTGCTCGCCCTGGAAGCGAGGGTCGTGGCGACGGTAGTCGTCGGGCGCCAGGTCGTCGACAGAGCGGATCTTGCCTGCGAGGAACCCGCGGCCGAGCGGCGAGTACGGGACGAAGCCGATGCCGAGTTCGCGCACGGTCGGCAGGATCTCGGCCTCGGGGCTCCGCTCCCACAGCGAGTACTCGGTCTGCAGCGCCGTGATCGGGTGGACCGCGTGCGCCCGCCGGATCGTGGCCGGCGCCGCCTCCGAAAGGCCGAGGTGGCGGACCTTGCCGGCGGCGACCAACTCGGCCATCGCGCCGACGGTGTCCTCGATCGGCACCTGCGGGTCGACGCGGTGCTGGTAGTACAGGTCGATGTGGTCGACGCCGAGACGGCTCAGCGACGCGTCGCACGCCGACCGGACGTACTCGGGCCTGCCGCTGATCCCGCGCCGGGCGCCGGTGTCCTGATCCCGGACGATGCCGAACTTCGTCGCGAGCACCACGCCGTCACGCTGGCCGGCGATTGCCCGCCCGACGAGTCTCTCGTTGGCGCCGACGCCGTAGATGTCGGCGGTGTCGAGCAGCGTGACGCCCAGATCGAGGGCGCGGTGGATGGTGGCGATCGACTCGGCGTCGTCGACGGCGCCGTAGAACTCGCTCATGCCCATGCAGCCGAGCCCCTGAGCGCCGACGGTCAGCCCACCGAGCTTGGTCTGTCGCATCTGTGTCTCCTGTCGGTGGTCGGCGCGTTCGGCCGGCCACGGAACGAGCATTGCGCTTCGAGCGCGCTCAAGGTCAAGCCCCGTCCGTGCAACGCCCAGCCGCCCGCTACCAGCACCAGCCCGGCGACGGCCGTCATCGGCACCACGACGAGCGTCGTGGTCCGGCCGGCGACAAGGCCGTCCAGCCCGGTGAGCGCAAGCCCGAGGATCCCGACGCAGGTCGCCGCCGTGGCCAGCGCCGCGATCCCCACCGCGCCACCCCCCGTGACGGCGGCGCGGCGGGGAGCCTCGGCCCAGCGGAACAGGGACACCAGCGCTGCGCAGGCAAGCGCGAGCAGGGCGATCCATACCGGACGGCTGAGCCACCAGGCAGCTGAGCCAATCGCCGGCCGCGGCAGGCCGGCGGCGAGCACCACAGCATGACCCGCGAACAGCGCGGTCAGGTGCCAGAGGAACGTGGTCATCACGACCCCGTTCGCGGCTACGACGGCCGTCCAGGTGCGCGGCGAATCGAGCCATCGCGTGATCGGCCCGCGGACCAGCAGCGCCACCCCGACGAGCCAGACCGTGTGGGCGGCGAGTGCCACGGTGGGCGGGTTCATGTTGGAGAACCGCTCCCCCGGCAATCCGACCATCGACACCGGGTAGAGCCTGGTCGCCACGGTCAGGATCACGACGGCCGCCAGCCCCGACACCGCCAGATACGCACCGGTACGGCGGGTCAGCACGCCGTCGGCGTACAGGAAACCGAACTGGTGCGCCGCCAGCCAGACGAACGCCATGTTGAGCACGCCGATCGCCTCGATCCCGGCCCCGAACCGCAGCACGTCGACGCCGACCGCCGCCGCCAGCAGCACCACCGGTACGGCGGCACCGTGCCGCCGGTGCCAGCGGTACATCGCCGGTGCCAGCGCCACCACGCCGAGGTAGACGCCGACGAACCAGAGCGGCTGGACGACCGTCCGGCTGGCGAGCTTGCCAATGCCGTCCTGGTGCCCGGTCAGCTCCAGCGCGATCGCGACGACGACCCAGGCGGCGAGGAAGACCGCGGTCGGCCGGAGGAGCCGCTCGACCCGGGCCCGCACGAAGTCGGCGTAGCCCCCGCCCCGCGCCGCCACCGATCGCACGCCGGTGGCATGGGCGAAGCCGCCGACGAAGAAGAACAGCGGCATCACCTGGAACAGCCATGTGAGGTACTGCGCCGCTGGTGCGGCCGCCAGCGCGTTCCCCGCCCGGATGCCACCGGGTCCGTCCTCGACCACGGCCATCAGCCAGTGGCCGACCACGACGACGCCGATCGAGAAGACGCGCAGGAAGTCGACGTAGCGGTCGCGGGTGGTGGGCGTGGCGGCGACGAGCGCGGAAGGGCTGTTCATGCAGCCACGCTCCCAGCGGCAGACCGTGCGCGGATCCGTGAAATGGCGTAGGTACGGCCTAGGTACTTGTGCTCAGATGGCGCGATGACGCACGCCAACGTTCGCGCTGTCCAGGACGTGCTCGCTGCCGCAGGCGCTACCGGCGAGGTACGGATCCTGCCCGACGCGGTCACCACCGCGGCGGCGGCCGCGGCAGCACTCGGCATCGAGGTCGGGCAGATCGCCAACTCGCTGATCTTCGACGCGGACGGCGCACCGCTGCTCGTCCTGACCTCCGGCGCGCACCGGGTGGACACCGGCAAGGTCGCCGCCCTGGTCGGTGCCGTCTCGGTCCGGCGCGCCAGCCCGGAATTCGTCCGGGCGGCCACCGGCCAGGCGATCGGCGGCGTGGCACCGGTCGGGCACCCGGCGCCGGTACGGACGCTCGTCGACACGGCTCTGGCCCGGTACGACGAGGTTTGGGCGGCCGGCGGTATCGCGCACGCCATCTTCCCGACGCGCTTCGACGAACTGGTGCGGATCACCGGCGGCGAACCCGCCGACGTGGCCTGACGGCGGACGCACCGTAGGCTCCTGGGCGTGCCCGCCACCCCCGCGGCTCCGCTGACGCCGGAGCTGGTCACCGTCGACGTGTGGCGGGTGCCTACCCGGGCGGTGGCTCGCGCGTTGGGCCGGATCGTCCTCGACCGGTGGTCGCTGCGGCGCACCGCCGGCCTCCGCTTCGCCCGGCTGCTCGGCACCGGCGAGGGTGTCACGTTCGCCGTCCGCGACGCCGACCTGCGGCGCTGGGCCCTGGTCGCCGCGTGGAACCGGCGCGCCGACGCGGCAGCGTTCGAGCACAGCGCCGTGAACCGTGGCTGGGGCCGGATCGCCGACGAGCGGTGGCGCGTGGAGCTGCGCCCGCTGGCGGCGCGGGGCCGGTGGTCGCGGCAGGCACCGTTCGGCGATCCCGCGCCGGCCAGGTGGGAGGGCACGGTCGCCGCGCTCACCCGTGCCCGGCTGGCGCCGGGGCGGCTGACCACGTTCTGGCGGGCCGTGCCGCCGGTCGTCGCCGACCTGCGCGGGCACGACGGCCTGCTCACGGCGTTCGGGATCGGCGAGGCGCCGCTCGGCTGGCAGGGCACGGTCAGCCTCTGGCGCGACACCGCCGCGCTGCGCCGCTTCGCCTACGACGGCGCCGCCCACCAGCACGCGATCCGGCGTACCGGCGAGACGGGCTGGTACGCCGAGGAGCTGTTCGCCCGGTTCGGCGTGCTCGCCTCGTCCGGCACCCTCGACGGGGAAGATCCGCTGGCGTGAAGACCGTCATCTGGGACGCCGGCGCGTTGCTCGAACACCTCGACGACGTGCTCACCGTGTACGCGACCGCCATGGAGTACCCGCCTGAGGTGGGCGAGCTGCGGCGCGGGTTCGTCGCCGCGCACACCCAACGCGCCGAGTTCCGTGCCGTGGCGACGTTCGACGGCGACCGGCTCGTCGGGTTCGGGTACGGGTACCGCAGCCGGCCCGGCCAGTGGTGGCACGAGCAGGTCCGCGCGGGGCTGGATCCCGAGTCGTACGCCGCGTGGATGACCGACTGCTTCGAGCTGGTCGAGCTGCACGTCCTGCCCGGCGTGCAGGGCCGCGGCATCGGCCAGGCGCAGCTCGTGACGCTCCTCGGCGGCGTGCACCGGCGCACGGTCGCGCTCTCCACTCCGGAGGGCGAATCGCGCGCGTGGCGGCTCTACCGCAGGATGGGTTTCGTGGACCTGCTCCGCCACTTCGACTTCCCCGGCGACGATCGCCCGTTCGCGGTGCTCGGCCGGGAGCTGCCGCTGGACGCCGCCGATGAGTAAGCCGGTCTGGGGGCTGGTCGGGCTCGCTGTCCTCGCACAGATCGGGTACCCGCTGGTCACGGGCGCGACGCGGGACGCGCTGACAGTCGTCACCGTGGTGCTGTGCAGCGCGGCCGCCGTGGCCCACGCCGCTGCCACCCAAGGCGCCCGGACGGCGGCGACGATGCTGCTGGTGACCGCTGGCGGGGGGTTGCTCGTCGAAGCCGTCGGTACGGCGACCGGCGTGCCCTTCGGTACGTACGCCTACGCCGGTTCGCTCGGCCCGTCCCTGCTCGGCGTGCCGCTGGTGATCCCATTCGCGTGGACGATGATGGCCTGGCCGGCCTGGCTCGTGGCCGGACGCCTGGTGCGCCGTGGCCGCATCCTGGTGGCCGGGTGGGCGCTGGCCAGCTGGGACCTGTTCCTCGATCCGCAGATGGTCGCGGCCGGGCACTGGCGCTGGTCCGATCCGGCGCCCGGTCTGCCGGGGGTGCCCGACGTCCCGCTGACGAACTACGCCGGCTGGACGGTCGTCGCCGTGGCGATGATGGCGGTGCTCGCGGCGGCTCTCCCCCGCATCGAGCCAGCCGGGACCGACGCGCCGATGTACGCGTTCTACCTCTGGACGTACGCCTCGTCCGCGCTGGCCCACCTGGCCTTCTTCGGGTTGCCGGGGTCCGCGCTGTGGGGCGGGGTGGCCATGGGCACCGTCGCTCTACCCCTGGCTGCCACGCTCGCCCTGGCTGCCACGCTCGGCCAGCGAAACCAGCTCAAGGTCCCCGCATGAGGCGCGCGCTGCTGATCAGTGCCGCCACAGGTGCGGCCGCCGGAGCCGTGCACGCCGCCGTGAACGCCCGGCTGCTGCACCGGCCACCCGCGGCACCTGATGCGGTGGCCCGCCGGGTCTCGGTACTGCTGCCGCTGCGGGACGAGGCGCACCGGGTGGCGCCGTGCCTGCGAGCGCTGCTGGCCCAGACGGGCGTACCTGGCCTGGAGATCGTGGTGCTGGACGACCGGAGCACGGACGGCACCGCCGAGGTGGTGCGAGCGCTGGCCGGCGATGATCCGCGCGTACGGCTGGTCGCCGGGATCGAGCCGCCGCCCGGCTGGCTCGGCAAGCCGCACGCGTGCCACCAGCTCGCGGGCCACGCCGATCCCGATATCGACGTGCTGATCTTCCTCGACGCCGATGTCGTACTCGCGCCGCACGCGGTCGCCGCGAGCGTCGCGCTACTCGACGCGACCTGCCTCGACCTGATCTCGCCGTGCCCGCGCCAGGCCGCCGCCGGGCCCGAGCGGCTCGTGCAGCCGTTGCTCCAGTGGTCGTGGCTGACGTTCCTGCCGTTGCGGCTCGCCGAACGGTCGGCGCGCCCGTCGCTCGCGGCGGCCAACGGGCAACTGCTCGTGGTCCGGCGGGCGGCGTACCGGCGCGCGGGCGGCCACGCCGCCGTGCGGGACGCGGTGATCGAGGACGTTGCCCTACTGCGGGCCGTGAAGCGCGCCGGTGGCCGCGGCGGGGTCGCCGACGGTACGGATCTCGCCGAGTGCCGGATGTACGACGGCTGGGCCGAGCTGCGGGACGGCTACTGCAAGTCGCTGTGGTCGGCGTTCGGCTCCCCGGCCGGCGCGGCGGCGACCGTGGGCGTGCTCGGCGCGCTGTACGTGCTGCCGGCCGTCGCGGCGCTGCGCGGATCGCGGCTCGGGCTCGCCGGGTACGCCGCGGGCGTGGCCGGGCGGGTGATCTCGGCACGAGCCACCGGCGGGCGGATCTGGCCGGACGCGTTCGCCCACCCGGCGTCCGTCACGGCGCTCGGCTTGCTGACAGCCCGCTCGTGGTGGCTGCGGCAGCGGGGCGAGCTGACTTGGAAGGGCCGGCGCGTGTGAGCCGCGTGATCGTGATCGGAGCCGGCGTCGGCGGGCTGGCCGTCGCCGCCCGCCTCGCCGCGGCCGGCCACCGGGTGACCTTGTGCGAGCGCGCCGGCGTGATCGGCGGGAAGCTCGGGCTCCTGGAGCGGACCACGCCGGCCGGTGAGTTCCGGTTCGACACCGGGCCCAGCCTGCTCACGTTGCCGCACGTCTTCGAAGACCTGTTCCGCGATACGGGGGCGCCGCTGGAGTCCGTGCTCGACCTGCGCCGGCTCGATCCGATTGCCCGGTACCACTACCCCGACGGCACCACGTTCGACAGCTGCGCCGACCCGGCCGAGTTCCGGGCCAGGCTCGACGACGCGCTCGGCGGCGACGCCGGTATCCAGTGGAGCGAGTTCTTCCGCCGTGCGGGCCGGATCTGGGACGCCACCCACCAGCCGTTCCTGGAGTCCACCCTGGACGGACCGGCGACGCTGGCCAGCCTGGCGGTCCGGGGCCGCGACCTGGCGACGATCGCGCCGTGGCGGACGTTGCGCGGGCTGGCGAAGGCGTACCTGCACGATCAGCGGCTGCGGTGGTTCGCCGAGCGGTATGCCACCTACACCGGCTCGGATCCGCGCCGCGCACCCGCCGCGCTCGCCGCCGTGCCGTACGCGGAGCTGGCGTTCGGCGGCTGGTACGTCGACGGCGGGCTGTACCGGCTGGCCGAGGCGCTGGGCCAGCGGTGCGCGGACCTCGGGGTCTCCGTGCGGACGGGTACCGAGGTACGGAAGGTGATCGCCGACAGCAGCCGGGTGCGAGGCGTGCTGCTCGCGGACGGCGACCGGCTCGACGCCGACCTCGTGGTGGCCGATGTCGATGCCGCGCACCTCTACGACGAGCTGATCCGGGTGCCGTCCGCGGCCCGGCGGCTCCGCCGTGCCACACCGTCGCTGTCGGGCTTTGTCCTGATGCTCGGCCTCCGCGGCCGCACGCCGGACCTCGCCCACCACACGGTGCTCTTCCCGGACGACTACGACGCCGAGTTCGACGCCGTCTTCGGCCGCCGGGGCCTAGCGGCCGGGAGCGGGAGGCTAGCCCGCCCGGTCGACGACCCGACGCTGTACGTCAGCGCGCCCGACGACCCGGCCGCGCGGCCCGCCGGCCACGAGGCGTGGTTCGTCCTGGTCAACGCCGCCCGGCACGGTACGGGCGCCGGGGCGCTGGACTGGCGCGAACCGGGCCTCGCCGGGTTCTACACCGACCACCTCATCAGCCGGCTCGCCGCGCGCGGCCTGGACATCCGGGACCGGATCCTGTTCGCCGAGGCCCGTACGCCAGCCGACCTGGCGGAGGCCACCAACTCGGTGGGCGGCGCGATCTACGGTACGTCGAGCAACGGACCGCGCGCGGCGTTCCTACGACCGGCGAACCGCTCGCCCGTGCCGGGGCTGTTCCTGGTCGGCGGCTCGTCCCATCCGGGCGGCGGGCTGCCGCTGGTGGCGCTATCAGCGCAGATCGTCGCGGGGCTGATCGGCCCGGCGTGATCGCTCTCCGCCGTCCTGAGCAAAACGGACTTGCGGGGTTTTCGGGGCTACGAGTGCCCGCCTTAGGCACGGAAGCCCCGCAAGTCCGTTTCGGGACGGGCGGGGCGGGCGTCGGACGGGCGGGGCGGGCGTCGGACGGGCGGGCCTGGCGGTTCAGGCCAGGCGGCGGCGCGCGACGAGCAGGAACTGCGCCAGCCCGATCGCGCCGAGCACCACCCACGCGGCCGTGCCGACTGTCACAACGCCAGCCACGTACCCAGGCGCGATCAGCCCCGCCAGGCCGGCGAAACCGAGCGCGAACGCGGTGACGACGATCCGCGTCGGCCGCTCCCAGGCGGTGACCACGCCGATGTCGTTCAGGCCGGCGCGCGCCCGCGCGTACTCCTGGAGCCATGTGATCCCGCCGGCCACCACGCAGAGCCATGCTGGCGCGCCGAGCAGCCACAACGCCACCAGGTACAGCGCCTCGCCGACACGGTCAGCCACGCCGTCGAGGACAGCGCCGAAGCGGCTGGAACGGCCGGAGAGCAACGCGACCGCACCGTCCACGCTGTCGGCCAGCCCGGACGCCACGATGATCGGCACCGCCAGCAGCGGCCACCCAGCGCCGAACGACGCGACCAGCGGCACGAGCGCACAAACCAGCACCCCGAGCGCCGTGATCGCATGAGGCGCGACCCGGCGCCGGGCTAACGGCACCGCCGTCCGGTACGTCAGCCGCAGCCAGCCGAGGGCGAGGGCGTTGCCGCGCGGGTCGTAGCCGCCGTGCCCCGCCGACCAGAGCGCCAGATACCCGATGAAGTCGCGGGGCAGCAGCACGCGGTCAGCCCACGAAGTCCCAGTGGACGGTGACGGCGACGGCGATGTCCAGGCTACCGGCCTCGACCGGCATCGACGCGGCCTTGCCCATCGCCATGAAGCCGCCGTCGTACTCGCGCACTGGACCGACGCCGCCGTTCACCTCGGCGACCGCGTGCACGGCGCCCAATTCGCGCCCGGCGAGTTCGGCGTAGAGGGTGGCCTTGGCGCGGGCGTCGGCGAACGCGAGGCGGCGGGCTTCCGCGCGGGGCTTGGTGTCGTCCGCGACCTCGAAGGACAGGTCGTGCAGGCGGGCCGCGTCACCGGCTGCGGCGATCGCCTTCGAGACCAGATCACCGGCCGTGCCGATGTCGCGGAGCTTCGCGTTGAGCTGCTGGGTGGCGGTCCAGCCGCGCTGGTTGCCGTGCTGGTCGTGGGCGGCGTACACGGAGGCTCCGGCAGTGCCGAGGTCGGCGTCGGCAACGCCCCACTCGCGCAGCGCGGCGGCCATGCTCGCGAGCGCGGCCGAGCAGCGGTCCAGCGCGTCCTGCACGGAGCCGGCGACGACCTCCGCCCCGAGCCTGGCCACCAGCACGTCCGGGCGGACCGGCACGCGTCCCGTACCGCTGACCGTCACACCGCTCGGCTGCTCAGGCACTCGCCGCCACCCCGGACAGGTTGATCCAGACCTCGCGCGTCGCCGTCGACCGATTGAGCGTAATGAAGTGGATGCCGGGCGCGCCCTCGGCGAGCAGCCGCTGCGAGAGTTTCGTCGCGACCTCGACGCCGATGGCGCGGACGGCCACCGGATCGTCAGCGACCGCGCGCAGCCGCTCGGCAAGGTCGGCCGGGAACGCGGCGCCGGAGAGGATGGCCATACGCTCGATCTGGGTCACGTTGGTCACCGGCATCACGCCGGGCACGATCGGCACGTCGCAGCCGTACGTGGCGACCGCGTCCCGCAGCCGCACGTAGTCCTCCCAGTTGAAGAAGAACTGGGTGACCGCGAACTCCGCGCCGGCCCGGCATTTCTGCACAAAGTACCGCACGTCACTCTCGAAGTCGGGCGAGCGGGGGTGCTTCTCCGGGAAGGCCGCGACGCCGACGCTGAAGTCGCCGGTCTCGCGCACCAGCCGCACGAGATCCTCGGCGTAGGCGAAACCCTGCGGATGCTGATGCCACTCCGCCTGCGGGTCGCCCGGCGGGTCGCCGCGCAGCGCGAGGATGTTGCGGACCCCGACGTTCGCGTAGTGCCCGATGACATTGCGCAACTCCGCCACCGAGTGGTCGACGGCGGTGAGGTGCGCCATCGGCACGAGCGTGGTCTCGGTGGCGATGCGCTCGGTGACGGCGACCGTGCGGTCCCGGGTCGAGCCGCCGGCCCCATACGTGATCGAGACGAACGACGGATGCAGCGACTCCAGCTCACGGATCGCGCGCCAGAGGTGCCGTTCCCCCTCGTCGGTCTTCGGCGGGAAGAACTCGAACGAGAACGTCGGCGAGGGCGCAGAGATCAGCGCACTCACCGACGGTCGATCGCCGGGCATGATCGAGGGTTCTCCGTGCGCCATGGTGCACAACTCTAGTCATTCCACGCACCCGGGCATCCGGCGCGCCCGATCATCGGCGGCGCGCTAGCGTTTCCCCGGGCGCAACGCGTCCGTCGCGCCGGCCCGGCGCCCACCGGGCCCGGTTTCCACGATCAGGAGGCCCGGTGGCCACGTCGCCGCTCGACCATGCGGATCTGCGTCGACGCGTCTCCGCCGCGCTGGCCGCACATCTGGCTCACCAGCGGCCCCGGCTCACCGCGATCAGCCCCGACCTGGCCCCGCTCGCTGACGCGCTGAGCGCCTTCCTGCTCGACGGTGGGAAGCGGCTGCGGCCGGCGTTCGCGTACTGGGGGTGGCGCGGGGCCGGCGGCGCGGACGGCGACGAGATCGTGGCCGCCGTCGCCGCACTGGAGTTCGTGCAGGCCTGCGCGCTCGTCCACGACGACGTGATGGACGGTTCGGACACGCGTCGCGGCCAGCCGGCCGTGCACCGCCGGTTCGCCGCGCTGCACCGCGAGTCCGGCTGGCGCGGCGACCCCGACGGCTTCGGCACCGCGGCGGCGATCCTGCTCGGCGACACGTGCCTGATCTGGGCCGACGAGATGCTGAACACCTCCGGGCTGCCCGCCGAGGCGCTGCTGCGCGGCCAGCCGGTCTACGACGAGATGCGCACCGAGATCATGGCCGGCCAGTACCTCGACGTCCTCGGGCAAGCGATGGGCGACGCGACGGTCGAGCGGGCCATGGCCATCGTCCGGTACAAGTCAGCGAAGTACACCGTGGAGCGGCCATTGCACTTCGGCGCGGCGCTGGCCGGCGGGTCGCCGGAGCTGGCCGCCGCCTACTCGGCGTACGGGCTGCCGCTCGGCGAGGCGTTCCAGCTCCGCGACGACGTTCTGGGCGTGTTCGGCGATCCGGCCGAGACGGGCAAACCGGCCGGCGACGACCTGCGCGAGGGCAAGCGCACCGTCCTCGTGGCGAAGACTCTGGAACGCGCCACCCCGGCGCAGGCCGTAATGGTCGAACAGCACCTCGGCGACCCGGATCTCGACGACGCCGGCATCGCCGCCGTCCGCGAGCTGATCACCTCATCGGGCGCGCTCGCGGAGACCGAGAAGCTCATCGCCGAGCTGACGGAGCGGGCCCTGGCTGCCCTGGACGCCGACGGCCTGGATCCGGAGTCGGCGGACGTGCTGCGCGAACTGGCCGTGGCCGCGACCGCCCGCCGGGTCTGACCGCCTCGGCTGTTCGCGGAAATCGCGCGCGCCGGCCCGGCGCGTCGGCGCGATTTCCGCGAACAGCTAGGCGCCGCCGCGGAGGTCGGCGAGGCGCTCGGCGGCGAAGCGCACGTCAGCGAAGGTGGCCGTGCAGCCCTCGCCCGTCGGCGACTGGACCACGAACCCGACCACGGGCTCGCCTGGCAGCGCGAAATGCCGGACGAACTGCCAGAACTTGCCGTCGGTAGAGGCGTGGAACACATACGCGGCACCGATCCGGGCGATCCGTAGCCAGACCTCACGGCCGTCGACCACGAACGCGTTGGCGTCGTCGGACACGCCACGCGTGACCACCGAGACCACCATCGGCTCACCCTGCGGCGAGTACTCGAAGCAGAGCTTGGCCCAGGTGCGGTCGTCGGCGTGGAGCAGCAGGACGCCGGCGTCGAAGTCGGCCGCGAAATCGACCGCGACCCGCGCGGTCAGCGTGAAGTCGCCGGTCGGCATGCCGAGCAACCGCGGCGCG
>Ga0184623_10000008_pt1 | contig 72594 bp, 70 predicted proteins | sample PLM1_100_b1_FD_133138 | JGI IMG/M metagenome (GOLD analysis project Ga0184623, IMG submission 133138) | Groundwater sediment microbial communities from an aquifer in East River, Colorado, USA - PLM1_100_b1 | ecosystem: Environmental > Terrestrial > Soil > Riparian zone | place: USA: East River... | reverse complement strand
GCGAACCCCGATTCGGGCAAAAGCCCACCCGAGCGCCGCTCCTGCATCCTCAAGTCAGCGGCATTGAGTCAGACTGCACGATCGCACCCACAGAACGCCCGAGCCGTGACGCAACACTGACCGCGCTGCGGGCAACTAACCCGTGAGAGGCGCGGACCACCCGGGCCCCGAAGTCACGGGGGTGACGGGATGCGCCCGTGGGGCAAGCACCGGGCCCGGCCGAAGCGGTCCCGGCGCTGGCGGACGGTACTGGGCACGGTGGCCGCCCTGTTCGTGTCGCTCGTCAGCGGGATCGCGTACGGCGCAGGCGAGGCGGTGCCGCTGCCCGGAGAGGTGAAAACCAGCCAGGCGTCGGTCATCTACTACGCGGACGGCGTGACCGAGCTGGCCCGCGTCGGCGTGGAGAACCGCACGGACGTGCGCCTGGCCGAGGTGCCCGAGCACGTGCAGCACGCCGTGCTCGCCGCCGAGGACCGTGGCTTTCGCGACAACCACGGCGTCTCCCTGACCGGCATCGGCCGGGCGCTGCTGGCCAACGCCATCGGCAAGGAAATGCAAGGCGCATCCACGATCACGCAGCAGTACGTGAAGAACGCGTTCCTCAGCCAGGACCGGACCATCAACCGGAAGCTGCGCGAGGTCGTGCTCGCGGTCAAGGCCAACCACAAGTACAGCAAGGACGAGATCCTCGAGTTCTACCTGAACACCGTCTACTTCGGACGCGGTGCGTACGGGATCGACGCCGCCGCCCAGACGTACTTCGGCCGGCCGGTGCGCAAGCTCAGCCCCGAGCAGGGCGCCGTACTGGCGGCGGTGATCAAGGCGCCGACAGGCTTCGATCCGGCGAACAACTTCGAGGGTGCCCGCGACCGCTGGCGGTACCTGCTCCGGGCCATGGCCGACGAGGGCTGGCTCGACCGGCGCCGCGCGGACACAGCGCAGTACCCCGCGATCAGGAAGCCGGGGCACTCGGTGCGCTCGCTCACCGGCCCGAACGGGTACGTGGTCGCCCGGGTCGAGCGCGAGCTGGAGCAGCGCGGCATCTCGGCGCAGCGGTTACGCACCGGCGGCCTCCGGGTCGTGACGACGATCGACAAGCGCGCCCAGGATGCCGCCCTCAACGCGATGCGTGCGGCACAGTCTCAGCAGCCGGCGTCGAACCAGGGCGCGCTGGTCGCCGTCGAGCCGGGCTCCGGCCGGCTGCGGGCGTACCACGGCGGCCGGGAGGCGTACGGGTACCTCGACTACGCCGAGGGCACCTACCCAGCGGCGAGCACCTTCAAGGCGTACGTGCTGGCCGCGGCGTTTCGTAGGGGCATCATCCCTACCGACATCTGGGACGGCTCGTCGCCGATGCTGCTACCGGGCCGGGGCGGTACGCCGCTCACCAACCGCGACGGCATCAGCTGCCCCGGCTGCACGCTGGAGGAGTCGATGATGCTGTCGCTCAACACGCCGTTCTACGCGCTGGCGCTCAAGCTCGGCCCCGAGCGCATCGCCGAACTCGCCCACGAAGCGGGCATCCGCCGGACCGATCATGGACGGCCCACGCTCGTCGACCTCCCCGGTGAGCTGACACCAAGCTTTACCAGGGCCGACATCGCGATCGGCCGCTACCAGGTCACCCCGATCGACCAGGCCGCCGGGTTCGCCACGTTCGCCTCGGGCGGCGTCCACGCCGAGCCGTTCATCGTGGAGCGTGCCGTCCAGGGCGGCACCGAGCTGTACCGCGCCGAGCCCCGGACGCGCCGCGTGCTCGACCCGCAGACCAGCGCCAACCTCACCCAGGTACTGAGCCGTACGGCAGCGCAGCACGGGCGGCTGCACGGCGACCGGCCGGCCGCAGGCAAGACCGGCACGGCGCAGTACCGGTCGAGCCGCGACAACTCCGACGCGTGGATGGTCGGGTACACCCCCGAGCTGTCGGTATCGGTGTGGCTCGGCCACGACCGGCCGGCGCCGCTGCGCGACAAGGCCGGCCGGCCGATCGAAGGTCACGGCCTCCCGGTCAGGATCTGGCAGGCATTCCTCGACGGCGCGCTCGCGGGGCGCCCGGTCGATCAGTTCACCGTAGGGATTCCGCGAGTCTGATCGCATCGGCCTTGGCCAGGCGGGACTCGACCCGGACGTTGTATCCACCGCGATCGACGAGCAGCGTGGGCCCGGCGAGCCGCTCGGTGGCGTAGTCCGGCATGCCGTCGGCTCCGAACAGGACGGTGCCGTGCTCGGCGCCGATCCATACCGCCGGGCGGTCGCCCACCTTGACCTCCTCCACCGGCACCGCGCGGATCATCTTCTGCAGCATCGCGTTCACCTCCTGGCCGAACACCGACAGGTACAGGCCGGCGGTGGAGCCCGGCAGCGCGGGCAGGTCGGGGCGGGCGCGCCACAGCAGGTGGACCGCCTTCCGGTCGCCGTCGCCGGTCACGTACACCTCATCCGGCGCACCGAGGTCGGGTGGCGTCAGGACGCGTCCGGGCAGTTCGCGCCGGGCGGCGTCCAGGGTGACCGGGCGGGTGAGCTGGTAGGCGGTGCCGAGTGGTCCGATCGCCGTGGCGGTGGGTTTCGGTGGCTGCGGCCGGTCGCGGTCGAACACGACGCCGGGAAGGCTGAACAGGTCGACCACGGCCGCGCGGACCGCCGGCACGGACAGCAGCCCGGCGGTGAGGACAGCCGCCACGACCGCGCTGACTACGGCAACCAACCGCCGCCGGGCCCGGAGCTTGAGCGGGGCCGGTGCGCTGCGCAGCCGCCGGACGACGCCTGCGGCCACATCGGGCGGCGCGCCGGTGTCGAGGTGGATGCCCACGTCACGGAGCTGCTCTTCGAGGCTGCGCTCAACCACGCTCGACCACCCCCTCCCGCAACTTCGCCAGGCCACGGGAAAGCCGCGACTTGGCGGTGCCCTTGCGCAGCCCCAGCACCTGGCAGGTCTCCGCCTCGGACAGGTCGAGCAGGTACCGGCAGACCACGACCATCCGGAGCCGCACGGGCAGCGCGTCGACGGCCCGCAGCAGCGCCGCCCGTTGCTGCGCCACCAGCGTCGTGTCCTCGGCCGAATCAGCCGTCGTGGCAACGGGCGCGAGCCGCTGGGACCGATCGGCGAGCGCCGCCCGGCGTCCGGCGGCCCGGCGCGCGTTGTGGGCCTCGTTCGTCACGATCCGCAGCAGCCATGGCCGGAACGCCGACTCCTCGCGGAAACGGCCCAGCGCGCGGTACGCCTTGACGAACGCCTCCTGCACGATGTCCTCCGCGTCGCTCGGACCCGCGAGGACGACCGCCGCCCGGTGCGCGACCGGCGTGTGGGCACGGACCAGCGCCTCGTACGCGGCGAGGTCACCGGCCTTGCTCAGGCGCACCAGTTCCTGGTCGTCCAGCCGTCCGCCCTCCGGGGAGGTTTCCCTTCACCTGTACTACACCGCACCCGCCGCCGGGGTTCCATGCACGACGCGCGACCGGCGCCGCCGCCAGAACAGGAATACGCCGGACCCGAACACGGCCAGGCCGACGACAACCGCGCCGGCGACCAGCCCAGCGCGCGGAAAGCCCTGGCCCCCGGCGGCGTCGCGCTGTCCAGTGGCCCGAGCGGGGCTACCGTGGAGCGGCCGGCGCGCCGGGCGCCGGAGAGCAGGGGGCGGCGCATGGCCGAGCCCGACACGGTGATCCGGTACGGCACGGCGCGCGGCCGCTGGGTCATCCTGGCCACCGTTCTCGGATCGTCGATGGCGCTGCTCGACGCCACCGTGGTCGGGATCGCGCTGCCCGCGATGGGCCGCGACTTCGACGCCGGCATGGACGGCCTCCAGTGGGTGGTGAACGGGTACACGCTCACGCTCGCCGGATTCCTGCTGCAGGCCGGCGCGCTCGCCGACCGGTACGGCCGCCGCAAGGTCTTCCTGATCGGCGTCGTCTGGTTCGCGCTGGCGTCGCTGCTGTGCGCGGTGGCGTGGAACGCGGAGTCGCTGATCGGCGCGCGGGCGCTCCAGGGCGTCGGTGCGGCGCTGCTCACCCCGGGCAGCCTGGCGATCCTGCAGGCGTCCTTCGGTCCGGGCGACCGGGCGAAGGCGATCGGCGCGTGGTCCGGGCTGGGCGGGGTCGCGGCGGCTGCCGGCCCGTTCATCGGTGGGTACCTCATCGATCTCGTGTCGTGGCGGCTCATCTTCGCGATCAACCTGCCGATGGCGGTCGCGATCGTCGTTGTGGCGCTGCGGCACGTGCCGGAGTCGCGGGATCCGGCCGCCGCCACGCGCAAGGCCGACGGGGCCGGTGCCTTCCTGGCGCCGCTCGGCCTTGCCGGCCTCACCTACGGCCTCATCGAGGGGCCGGCGCGTGGTTGGGGGGCGCCGCTGGTGGTCGCGTGCCTGGTCGGCGGGCTGGCGCTGCTGGCGGCGTTCGTCCTGGTCGAGCTGCGGACGTCGCACCCGATGCTGCCGATGGGCGTGTTCCGGTCGGTGCAGTTCAGCGCCGCCAATTTCGTGACGCTGCTCGTCTACGGCGCGCTGGGCGGGGCGCTGTTCCTGCTGCCGATCGCACTCCAGCAAGTGTCCGGGTACTCGCCGATCCAGGCCGGGACGGCGCTCCTGCCGTTCACCGTCCTGATGCTGCTGCTGTCGGCGCGGATGGGTGCGCTGGCGGCGCGGATCGGGCCACGACTGCCGATGACTATCGGGCCGATCATCGCTGGCGCCGGACTGGCGCTGCTGGCCCGGATCGACACCGACGGCGACTACCTGACGCAGGTACTGCCGGCGGTGCTCGTGTTCGGCTTCGGCATGACGATCACGGTGGCGCCGCTCACCTCGACCGTGCTGGACGCCGCCCCGGCCTCGCTCGTGGGCATCGCGTCGGCGGTCAACAACGACGTGGCCAGGGCCGGCGGGCTACTGGCCGTGGCGATCCTCCCGCCCGCAGCGGGCATAGCCGGGGACACTTACCTCGACGCCGCTCGCTTCTCCTCGGGATTCCACACGGCCGTACTCCTCGCGGCGGCGGCAGCGGTGCTCGGCGGCGTGGTCTCCGCGTTCGGGATCCGGAACCCGGAGCGCGTCCCCGAGCCAGCCCGCCCGGCCGAGCGGCAGCACTCGCACTGCGCACTCGACGGACCGCCGCTCCGCACCCGCGAGCCGGCCGAGCTGCGAGCCTGACAAACCGGGCGCCAGCCCCACCCTCAGACTGCCGCCGCAGCCAGGCTCAGCCGATCCCGGATCGTTCGCCAGTCTTGCTCCAGCCCGGCCAGCCGCTCGTCTCGCTCGGGCCCGGACGGCTGTTCCCGATGCGTCCGCAGCTCCTGGGCCACGACGACGGCCAGGTTGACCAGGTACGCGTTCCACGCCTGCTGCCCGCGCCCGCGCATCGAGTCGTCGATCTCGGACCTGGCCCCGAACGTGGCGTACAGCAGCGTCCACAGGCGGGCCAGGTCGAAGCCGGGGAGGAACACGCTCGCGAACGCCCAGTCGACCAGCGCGTAGTCGGCCTCCTTGTACCCGTCGAGGCGGCGGAGGACGTGCGGCAGCATCAGGTTGCCGTGGCAGAACTCGGTGGCGTCGCCGACGGCGGTCAGCAGCGTGGTCACGTGCGCGTACTCCTCGGCGGTGAGCTGGCCGCTGCGCCGGTACCGCTCCAGCCGGCTGCGATAGTCCAGCACCCGCCGCATCTCGCCGATCGGCGCCCGCCAGTCGTTCACCCGCCGCAGCGCCGTGAAGGCGGCCGCGAGTTGCCGCGGCGACACCTCCTCGGCGGGGTAGCGGGCGGTCGAGATCGGCGCGCCGTCGATCCGCTCCAGCACCAGCAGCGGGTGCCGGTCGTCGGCGGCGATCAGGCGCGCGACGCGGAACGGCGGCCGGTGACGCTCGAAGAACCGGTAGACGTCGATCTCGCGGGCGAACGTCTCGCGCCAGAAGGGCGATCCGCTGACCAGGACTTTCGCCACCACCGGATCGCCCCACTCATCGCCGGCGAGCAGCACTGAGGTCGGGCTGCGGTGGAGCACCTTTTCGACGGTAAAGCCGGGACAGACCCCCGTGACCGCGGCCGCGAGCGCCTCCACGTCGTCGCCCGAGCGGGCACCGGTGGTGAAGATCATGACTCCATGGTGCCTCTCCGCTCAGCGACCGCCCTGCACGGGTTGCCACCTAAAACCCAGAAACCCTAAAAGTCCTATTCATGACGCCCGGCACACACCGGAAAACGTCCTGGCCAGCGTGGTCGTCAGCGCACGTGCGGCAACACCGACCGCGACGCCGCCGCCAGCTGGTCGAGCGCCCCCGACGACTCCGAGATCGGCATGAGCACGACCGAGTCCACGCCCGCGTCCCGCAGTGCGTGCACGCCACGGACGCACTCGTCGGTGTCGCCGGCGACCGCGAGTTGGTCGACCCACTCGTCCGGCATCGCGTCGGCGAGGGCCAGGTCGTCACCGGTCGAGGCGATGAGCGCGGCGACCTCCTCGGCGATGCCGGCAGCGCCGAGCTGGACGGCCAGGCTCCCCGTGCGCAGGAAGACGGCGAGCTCCCGCCGCGCCGCGCCGCGCGCCCTGGCCGAGCCGGTGTCGTGCGAGAAGAGCGTGTAGACGGTGATCCGGTGCGGATCGGTCCGCCCTGCTTCCGCTCGGCCGGCGTCGATCTGCTCGCGGGCCCACCGCAGGTAGGCCGGGGTGGAGAGTTCGGTGAGGATAGTCCCGTCGGCGACCCGACCAGACAGGCGCAGCGACTTCTCGGAGCGGACGCCCGTGAACACCGGCGGCACGACCGTGGGCGGGTGGTCGAGGCGTACCCCGTCGAGATGGACGTGCTTCCCGTCCACTGACACGCGCTCGCCGGCCAGCAGCGCCCGGACGGCCGCGGTGACCTCCTCCAGCGCCGCGAGCTGGGACGACGGGAACGCGCCGATCTGGCGCATCCAGTCGGCCACGCCGTGCCCGATGCCGGCGCACATCCGCCCCGGATAGAGCCTGGCGAGCGTCGCCAGCTCCATTGCCGTCGTGGCGGCATTGCGCATGACGGCCGGCATGATCCCCAGCCCCACCATCAGGTGATCGGTCTCGGCGAGCGCGACAGCTGTGGCGGCGATCCCGCCATTCAGGAAGCAGTCCTCCACGACCCACAGCTCGTGGTAACCGAACGCCTCGATTTCCCTCGCGTAGCGGCGGAGTTCCTCGGGCGGACTGGCTGGACGGAACATCGCACCGACCCGGAACTCGCTCATGCCACTCCCTCGTCGCGGTCTGGGCCCGAATCCTGTCATCGGCACGGGCCGGCGCGCCGCCCGTGAGCCGGTGCCGAGGGCACAGACGCGCCGAATGCGATGAACGGCGTGTAATAGGCGACTAACGGTCTATCTGCCCGCGTTGAGGTCGGCGACCACGCTGGCTGGCCGGGTACCGCCGAGCGGCAGCTCGTGGAAGTCCACCGCGACGAAGTTCGGGTTGCGGCCGGCAGCCGGCGCGCACTGCTGACGGATCCGGGAGCGCAGCTTGTCGCCGTTGTCGATGGCGGCGGTGATCGCGGTCGGCACGTCCCGGAAGTGGCTCATCACGAACAGCCGGCGGAAACCGGGCTCGGTGCGGTCGAGCGGGACGTCGCCCCAGCGGCTGGTGCAGGCGAGCTGGTGGCCCCAGGTGCCGAGGCTCCAGTAGTTCTGCGCCGTGTACTCCCAGTCGTGCATCACGCCGAACGACTGGCGGCCGCCGCGGCCAGAGAAGAGCAGCAGCCGCTGGTTGCTCGCGACGAGATCGGTGGCGCGCGGCCAGCCGTTGCGCTTCACGTCCCAGCGCTCGGCGCGGAACAGCATGTCCGCGAGGCCGGGCGTCCGCTCCAGGGCCGTACGGAGCACGTCGGCAGCGACGTAGTCCTCGAAGAACACCGTGACGATCTCGTCCGGGTGGCTGGCGAGAAACGCCACCACCTGGCCGAGCGCGGGCGTGAGCGGCTGGCGGGGCAGGGCGTAGGTGATCCCGGGCCACATCCCGCACCCGGTCGAGGACGTGTGGCACAGGTACGCCTCGCCGCTCCGCTCGTGGATGTCCAGCATGAGACCGCGCACGCCGTTGTCGAGCTGCGTACGCAAGCCCTGAGACTGGTTGGTGCTGATCCAGCGCGCGTCGGCGTAGTTGGCGAAGGCGTTGTGCGTGGTCAGGAAGCTCAGCTCGTCCAGGCGGCGGTCGCCGTACCGGGCCTGCGCCGCAGGGCTGACCGCGTTAAACCCCGAGGCCGAGGCCGCTGGCGGGAGACCAGCTACTCCCACGAGCAACGCGGCGAGCAGGGCAACGGTCCGGCGCGGACGCATCGTGCCTCCAGGGGGGAAGTACCGGCACCCCGCACCGGCGCCTGGAGACAGTGACACACGTCACCGAACCTGACAAGAGTTCACATTCGCCGGTGCTCGACCACGAACTTGGGTAGGAAGGGCGTCGAGTTGGCCACGGGGCCCCCACGGGCCGGCGAAAGATGGCACGCTCACGCACGACCAACATCAGATAGATCACATAAATGAACGAAGCCCCAGCCGGGGCTGGGGCTTCGAGAGGGTGGGCAAGGGGGGAGTTGAACCCCCACGTCCTTTCGGACACACGGACCTGAACCGTGCGCGTCTGCCATTCCGCCACTTGCCCTAGCGGCGACGGAAGCGTAGCACGCACGGTGAGCACTGCGTCCGTAGGTAGGGCGGCACCGATACGATCGACACGTATTCGACGACAGGAGGAGCCGGTGGGCGTTCTGCAGCGCTTCGAGAAGAGGTTGGAGAACCTCGTCGAGGGCGCGTTCGCCAAGGTCTTCAAGGGTGTCGTTCACCCAGTGGAGATCGCTAGCGCCATGCAGCGCGAGGCGGACGCGCACAAGTCCATCCTCGGCGGCGGCCGCACGCTGGTCCCTAACCGCTACATCATCGACCTAAGCCCACCTGACCACGATCGGCTCGCGCAGTACGCGGCGCCGCTCGCGCAGGAGCTGGCCCAGGCGCAGGCCGAGTACATCGGCGAGCAGGGGTGGACGGTGTACGGCGACGTCATCGTCGAGATCGAGCGTGGCGAGGGGCTGGATACCGGCATGTTCCGGATCGCGGCCGAGGTCTACACGGGCGCGGTGGAGGCCCAGCCCCCGCCGCCTCCGCCGTACCAGCAGCAGCAAGGCGGCTACGGTCCGCCGCCTGGCCCGCCCATGGGCGGTCCGCCGCCGATGAGCCCGCCCGGCAGCCCGGCCCAGGTGAGCAGCGCGCCGACCCCGCCGGTCACGCCGCTGCACACCGCCCGCCAGGCACGGTTGATCTCCTCGGACGGCCGGCAGTTCGCGGTCGCCATCGGGTCCACCGTGATCGGGCGTGGCGAGGGTGCCCAGGTACGCCTGGCGGACGTCGGGATTTCCCGGCAGCACGCCCGGCTGGACTACGACGGCACCCGCATGGTCCTCACGGACCTGGGCTCGACCAACGGCACCACGGTCAACGGCAACCGGATCACCGCTGCGGCCCTGCAGCACGGCGATGTCATCCAGCTGGGGACGACGACGCTGACATTCCGGCTGGACGGCTGATGCCAGAGGTTGTTCTCGCGGTCGCCCGGTTCGGCTTCCTGGTGCTGCTCTGGGTGTTCGTCTTCGCCGTCGTGGGCGTGATCCGCCGCGACCTGTTCGGCACTCGACAGTCCCGACTGGTCGCGGCGCCCCGCGGGGTCAACCTGCCTTCGGCCGGGCGTCCGGCGAAGGTGAAGCGCGGCAAGAGCGCGCGCACGCTGGTGGTCACCGAGGGGGCGCTCGCAGGCACCCGCATCACGCTCGCGGACATGCCGATCACGATCGGACGGGCGGACGATTCCACCCTGGTCGTGAACGACGACTACGCTTCCACCCGGCACGCACGGTTGGTGCCACGTACCGGGCAGTGGCTGGTCGAGGATCTCGGCTCCACCAACGGCACGTACCTGGATCGGGCCAAGGTCACCGGCCCGACTCCTGTCCCCCTCGGCATGCCGATCCGGATAGGCCGAACTGTTCTCGAGTTGCGCTCATGAGCGAGCAAGGCGAGCGAATCATGTACACAGTGCGTCCCGTATCTGGTGCGGGTCGGGAGCGGAGCGAGCGAGCCGCATGAGCCTCACCCTGCGTTACGCGGCGCGCTCAGACCGCGGCCTCATCCGTGAGGGCAACGAAGACTCGGTCTACGCCGGACCCCGCCTCCTGGCGGTCGCCGACGGCATGGGCGGGATGGCCGCTGGGGAGGTGGCCAGCAACATCGTCGTCGGCGCGCTGGCCCCGCTCGACGAGGACGTCTCGTCCAGTGACCTGGTTGACGCCCTACGGGGAGCGATCAGCCAAGCCAACCAGCAGCTCCGCGACGCCGTGGAGAGCAATCCGGCGCTGGAGGGCATGGGCACCACGCTCACCGCGATGATGTTCAGCGGGAACCGGCTGGCCCTGGTCCACGTCGGCGACTCCCGCGCGTACGTCATACGGGACGGGGAGCTGACCCAGATCACCCGCGACGACACGTACGTCCAGATGCTGGTGGACGAGGGGCGGATCACCGCCGACGAGGCCACCACGCACCCGCAGCGGTCCCTGCTCACCCGTGCGCTGGACGGCCGGGACGTCGATCCGGACTTCTCCGTCCGCGAGGCTCGCCCCGGCGACCGGTACCTGCTCTGCAGCGACGGGCTCTCCGGGGTTGTCTCGCCGGAGACGATCGCCGAGGCGCTCATGATCCCCGATCCGCGGGAAGCCGCCGACCGGTTGATCGCGCTGGCGCTGCGTGGCGGCGGTCCGGACAACATCACCTGCATCGTGGCCGACATCGTCGACGTCGGGCTCGGTGACGCCTCACCCGTCGTGGGCGGCGCCGCGGCCCACGACCGTGGCCGGGTGAGCAGCGCCACCGCCGACAGCGCGGCGGGACGCGCGGCGCTCGCCAGGCCGAACCAGCCGGGCCCGGTCGAGCCAGAGGAGAACCCGGAGGACGCGCGGCCCCGGCACCGGGTGCGGAACACGATCCTCGCGATCCTCGCCCTGGCCGCGCTGGGCGGCGGCGGCTTCGTCGTCTGGCAGTACGTCCAGGACCAGTACTACGTCGGCGCCAGCGACGACGGCCGGGTCGCGATCTACCGCGGCGTCGCCGGTTCGGTGGCCGGGGTGAGCTTCTCGTCCGTGGAGACGGAAACCGACCTCTACCTCGACGACCTCCAGCAGTTCTCCAAGCAGGACGTCGAGCAGACGATCCAGGCGAAGAGCCACAAGGACGCCCAGGAAATCGTCGAGCGCCTCAAGAACCAGCAGCTCGAACTGTGCGAGGACCCGGCCGGGACGCCGAGCCCCACGCCAACGCCGTCCACCTCGCCTAAGGCCGGGACGCCCGGGGGCACCGCGCCCACCCGTACGCCCACGCCCACGCCCACGCCGACACCCACGCCGACGCCGACCGAGCCGCAGGACTGCCGGGAGCCGCGGTGACCGCAAACGTCGCCGCGGGTCCGTCCCCGCCCACGGGCGGGGCGGGTCAGCGGCCGGCCACCCGTCGCAACGTGGAGCTGGTCATGCTCCTGCTCGCGACGGGGATCATCCTTGCCCTCTCGGTCTCGATCGAGGCGGCGCTCGACCGTGGAATCACCCTGAACTCGCTCTACCTGCCGCTCGGGCTCGGCGTGATCTTCCTCTTCGCACACGTAGCCGTGCGGTTCCTCGCGCCGTACGCCGACCCGGTGATCCTGCCGTGCGTGGCGCTGCTCAACGGGCTGGGCGTCACGTTCATCGGCCGGCTCAGCCTGAGCGAGGTGAAGGACGACTACGTCGGCCAGGGCATGCGCCAGTGGTTCTGGACGATCGCCGCGGTCATGCTCTTCTCCGCGGTGCTGTACTTCATCCGCGACCACCGCGCGCTGTCCCGGTTCGGGTACACCGCCGGCCTCGCCGGCGTCATCCTGGTCATGATCCCGGCGGTGCTGCCGGGCCGGTTCAGCGAGATCAACGACGCGAAGCTGTGGATCATCATCCCCGGCGTCGGGCAGATCCAGCCGGGTGAGTTCGCCAAGCTGGCGCTGATGATCTTCTTCGCCTCGTACCTGGTCGCCAAGCGGGACGTGCTGTCGCTCGCGAGCAAGCGGGTGGTCGGCATCGACCTGCCCCGCGGCCGCGACCTCGGTCCGGTGCTGGCGGCGTGGCTCGCGAGCCTGATGGTCCTCGTGTTCGAGCGCGACCTCGGTACCTCGCTCATGTACTTCGGCATCTTCATCGTGATGCTCTACATCGCGACCGAGCGCACCAGCTGGCTCCTCATCGGCCTCGGGCTCTTCGCGCTCGGTGCCTTCTTGGCGTACAAGTTCGTCGGCCGCGTCCAGGACCGGGTCTCGATCTGGCTCGACCCGTTCGCCCAGCGCGACGGCAACGGCTTCCAGCTCGTGGAATCGCTGTTCGGCCTCGGCACGGGCGGGCTCTTCGGCACCGGACCCGGCGCCGGCCAGCCCGAGAACGTGCCGTTCGCCAGCTCCGACTTCATCATCTCGACCATCGGCGAGGAGACCGGCCTCTTCGGCCTCGGCGCCGTGCTGACGCTCTACATGCTGGTCGCCGCACGCGGCATCCGCGCCTCCCTGGACGTCCGCGACTCCTTCGGCAAGCTGCTCGCCGGTGGCCTCGCGTTCTCGCTCGGGTTGCAGGTGTTCGTCATCGTCGGCGGGGTGACCAAGCTGATCCCGCTCACCGGTCTGACCACGCCGTTCCTCTCCTTCGGCGGCTCATCGCTGATCGCCAACTGGTGCCTCGTGGCGCTGCTGCTGCGCATCTCCGACGCCGGCCGCCGGCCCAGTGCCGTGAACATGCCGGTGCAGTTGCAGCACGCGCAGACGGAGGTGGTCCGGCTGTGAACGCCCCCCTGCGCCGCGTCGCGATCGCGGTCTTCGTGCTGTTCGGTCTGCTCTTCGCCCAGCTCAACTACGTGCAGTTCGTCCGTGGTGACGAGTTGCGCCGCGACCCGGACAACGACCGCGTCCAGCTCCAGGAGTACGAGCGCAAGCGCGGCTCGATCGTCGTCGAGGGCGAGGCCATCGCCACGTCCACTGAGACGGACGGGCGGCTGAAGTACCTGCGCAACTACCCGGCCCGTGGGCTGTATTCGCACGTCACGGGCTACAAGTCCCCACTCTTCGGCGAGGCCGGGATCGAGCGGTCCGAGGACCCGGTGCTCTCCGGCGACGACGACCGGCTGTTCGTCCGGCGCGTTTCGGAGATCATCACCGGGCGGCGGCCCGAGGGCGGCAACGTCGTCCTGACGCTGGACAAGCAGGTGCAGAAGACCGCGTTCGACCAGCTCAACGGCCGCAAGGGCGCCATCGCCGCGCTCGACCCGCGCACCGGCGAGATCCTCGCCATGGTCTCCGCGCCCACCTTCGACCCGAACCCGCTCGCGGCGCACGACAACGCCACCCAGCAGGCGGCGTGGAAGAAGCTCAACGCGAGCCCGAACAAGCCGCTCAACAACCGGGCGCTGCGCGAGACCTACCCGCCCGGCTCGACGTTCAAGGTCATCGTCTCGGCCGCCGCCATCAAGGACGGCGCCACCGCCGACACCGAGGTCGACTCGCCGCGGGAGTACAAGCCGCCGCAGACCACGAAGCTCATCCGGAACTTCCACGGCGGCAGCTGCGGCGCCGACCGGATCCCCCTCCGCCAGGCGCTCACCGTCTCCTGCAACACGTCCTACGCCAAGCTCGGCGTCGAACTGGGCGCCGAGAAGGTCACCGACATGGCCAAGGCGTTCGGCTTCGAGGACAGCGACCTGTCCACGCCGCTCAGCGTGTCGGCCAGCCGCCTCGGTGACATCCCCGACCCGCCGTCGCTCGCGCAATCCAGCATCGGCCAGCGCGACGTCCGCATGACCCCGCTCCAGGGCGCGATGATCGCAGCCGCCGTCGCCAACAACGGCTCGCTGATGAAGCCGTACCTCGTCAAGGAAGTCCAGGCGCCGGACCGGAACCCCCTCGACGTCACCCGCGAGAAGGAGCTGAGCCAGCCGCTCAACTCCGCGCAGGCCAGCGAGCTGCAGAAGATGATGGTCAGCGTGGTCGAGAACGGCACTGGCCGGCGCGCGCGGCTCGACGGGATCGAGGTCGGCGGCAAGACCGGCACCGCCGAGGACGGCGACACCCGCCAGGACCACTCGTGGTTCATCGGCTTCGCGATCCAGGACGGCGAGCCCGTTGGCGCAGTCGCGGTCGTGCTGGAGAACGCGGGCATCAGCAGCTCGAACACCGCCGACATGGCGGGCAACGTGCTGAGGGCGATCGTCCAGGAGCGGGGGTCGCGATGAGATCCACACCGAGCACCACAAGCAAGAAGAAGGATTCACAATGACGGACGCCCGCCTGCTCGGCGGCAGGTACGAACTCGGCGGACCGCTGGGGTACGGCGGCATGGCCGAGGTACACCGCGGCCGTGACCTTCGCCTCGGCCGCGACGTCGCGGTGAAGGTGCTGCGCAGCGACCTCGCCCGCGACCCCGGGTTCCAGGCCCGGTTCCGCCGCGAGGCCCAGAACGCGGCTGCGCTCAACCACCCGTCGATCGTCGCTGTGTATGACACCGGCGAGGACCACCTCGCCGACGGCACGCTGCCGTTCATCGTGATGGAGTACGTGGAGGGGCGGACCCTCAAGGAGGTGCTGGTAGCCGAGGGCCGGCTGATGCCGCAGCGGGCGCTCGAGATCACCGCTGACATCTGCGCCGCGCTCGACTTCAGCCACCGCAACGGGATCATCCACCGGGACATGAAACCCGGAAACGTCATGATGACCCCGAACGGCACCGTCAAGGTGATGGACTTCGGCATCGCCCGGGCGCTGTCGAGCGCCACCGCGGCGATGACCCAGACGTCAGCCGTGATCGGCACCGCGCAGTACCTCTCCCCGGAGCAGGCCCGGGGCGAGCCCGTGGACGCCCGTTCCGACGTCTACTCCACTGGCTGCCTGCTCTACGAGCTGCTGTGCGGGCACCCGCCGTTCACCGGTGACAACCCGGTGTCCGTGGCGTACCAGCACGTGCGGGAGGACCCGATCCCCCCGGGCGAGCTGAACCCGGACGTGACCCCGGACATCGACGCGATCGTGCTCAAGGCGATGGCGAAGAACCCGATCAACCGGTACCAGAGCGCCGGCGAGATGCGCGCGGACCTTCTCCGTGCGGCGGCCGGACGTCCGGTCGCGGCCACGCCGGTCTACTCGCCGGAGGAGCGCACCCAGATCATCGGCGGCGGCGGTGCCCGGCGCGGTGGCACGGGCATGCTCCCGACGACGCCCGTCGACCAGCCGCCGCGCCGCAAGGCACTGACGTGGATCCTCGTCGCGCTCGGGGTGGTCGCCGTCTTCGCGCTGGCCGCGTTCGCCACCTCGTACCTGCTGGGCGACAAGACCGAGAAGGTCCCCGTCCCCTCGGTCATCGGCAAGACACGCGCCGTGGCCGAGACTGAGCTGAAGGACGCGGGATTCAAGGTCGCGTTCGTGCCGAAGGTGAGCACCGTCGAGCAGAAAGACAAGGTGCTCGACCAGAGTCCGAAGGGCGGCCAGGAGGCGGAAAAGGGCATCACGGTCAACGTCTCCATCGGGGCTGGTCCGGAGAAGACGAAGGTGCCGAACCTGGACGGACTCACGAAAGAAGGAGCTGAGGCGCAGCTCAAGGAGAGCAAGCTGCAGGGCGATTTCCGCCAGGAGGACAGCTCGAAGGACAAGGGCACCGTCCTGCATTATGACCCTAAGGCTGGCGCCGAGGTCGCCGTCGATTCGACGGTCATCGTGTGGGTGTCCAACAACAAGCTGAGGCTGGTGCCGGACGTCAGCGAACTGAACCAGGCACAAGCGGACGCGAAGCTCCGCGAGGCCGGCTTCGTGCCGGAGTTCCGCTTCCGGACCGACCCAGACGCCGCCCCAGGCACCGTCATCGATCAGAACCCCAAGCAGGCGACCGAGCAGAAGGTCGGCACCCGCGTCACCGTCGTCCTCGCCAAGGCGCCCGTCGAGCCGACGCCGAATCCGACGTCCGAGTCCCCGACGCCGACGCCGACGCCGACCCCCACGCCCACGCTCTCAAAGACGCCGTTATTCCCCAACCGGGGTAGCTGACCCCCGGGGCACGACGTGAACGAAGCCCTTCACCGGACCAGGTGAGGGGCTTCGTCGTGCGTGCTCAGGCGTACGCGGAGAGCCTGCGGGTCTCGGTCTGCTCGACGAGTTCCGGGGCGAGGTCGAGCGCGTGCGGGTCGCCGCAGGCGGCCAGCCAGTTGGCGAGCAGCCGGTGGCCCGCCTGGGTGAGCACCGACTCCGGATGGAACTGGACGCCCTCGACGGCCAGCTCACGGTGCCGCAGCGCCATCACCACGCCGGACGGCGTCCGCCCGGTGACCTCCAGCTCGGCCGGGATCGTCTCCTCGGCGACGGTGAGCGAGTGGTACCGGGTGGCCGTGAACGGATCGGGGAGCCCGGCGAGGACACCGGTGCCGCTGTGGTGGACTTCGCTGGTCTTGCCGTGCAGCAACTCGGGCGCGCGCCCGACGGTGGCGCCGTAGGCGACGCCGATCGCCTGGTGCCCGAGGCATACGCCGAACAGCGGGATCCGGCCAGCCAGTCCGGTGACCATCTCGACGCACACCCCGGCGTCCTCGGGCGCCCCTGGACCGGGCGAAAGCAGCACGCCGTCGACCTGTTCGGCGAGCGCCTCGGCGACCGTCACCTCGTCGTTGCGGCGCACCACGCACTCGGCGCCGAGCTGCCCCAGGTACTGGACCAGGTTGAAGACGAACGAGTCGTAGTTGTCCACCACCAGGATGCGCGTGCTCACGGGGGCATCATCCCATCACGGTGCTGGGGCATCGCCTTCGACCGTGACATCGCCAAACGGCAGGATCGGCTCGGCCCACGGGAACACGACGAACCACAGCAGCGCGGCGATGCCGACGACGAGCAGCAGCGAGCCGATCAGCCGCCCCGGGAGGCCGCCCGGCAGGTGCCGCCAGATCCATGAGTACACGCTTACTCCCCCAACTCGGCGGGGCGACCGGCCGACTTGGGCTGTTCCCGCACCAGCTCCGCCTGGACGACCAGGCGCTCGTAGTTGTCCCACTTCGGATTGCAGGTGGTGATCGTCAGCAACTTTCTGGTCGGGGTGGTGCCGGGCTCGTCGGGGTTCGCGGCGACGACGGAGGTCTGGGTGGGCCGGATGATGCGCACCTTGCCGACCGTGTAGACGTACCAGCCGGTACGGGTCTCGGCGACGATCGTGTCCCCCGTCCCAACCTTGTCCAGGTCCCAGAAGATCGACGGCATGCGGTGACCGGCGATCGCGAAGTTGCCGAGCTGGCCCGGGAGCTGGCTCTTGGGGTACCGGCCGGGTGCCAGCTTGATGTCCTTCGGCGTAACGCCCTCGACGACGACCCAGTGCTTGTCCAGCCTTGGGATGTAGAGGCGGGCGACGCCCTCGCCGGGGATCGGCTTGTCCGCGACCGGCTTCGCACCGCCGGTGATCGGGACGCTCCACTGTTCCTCGAGCGCGTCGCCCAGGCGGCCCTGCTCGGCGTGGGCCTGGAACGCTTTGCCGTACACCTCGTACGCGGCGAACAGCAGCACGACGAGGCCGAGCGTGATGAGGATTTCGCCGAAGCCTCGGACCGCGGAACGGATCATCGACTGGGGCGATTCGCGAACTTCATCGAGGTGGGGCCGCGATACGCGGGGAGCCGGACCTCCCCGAGTTCGACGGTGACGCGGTACCCCAGCCCGAACTGCCGCGACGCCTCCTGGAACTGGGCTACTCCCGGCGATTGGCTGAGCGCCTGCTGCAACTTCTTCGTATCCCCGATCGCCGTGATCACGAACGGTGGGGAGAACGTCCTCCCGTGGAGCAACAGGGTATTGCCCACGCACCGGACGGCGCTTGTCGAGATCACCCGCTCGCCCATGATCGTCATCGCCTCCGCGCCACCCGCCCATAGTGCGTTCACCACCGCCTGCACGTCTTGTTGATGGACGACGACATCATCCACGCTGGCACCCGCCGGCAGCGACCCGTCCGTTCCGCGGGGGGCGTCGTCCATCTGAACGGTAATACCTGGCCCGCTGACCGCTACGAGCCCCACCGGCTCCTTGAGCCCGTCCGCTTCGGCCTGGGGCCCCTGGAGCCGGGCGTCACTCTTGGCGCGGCTCTGGGTGGCGAGGTCGATCTGGTTCTGGAGGTCGGCGGCGCGGCGCTGGGCGGAGTCGACGGCGCCGGTACGGGCGCTGATCAGCTGCTGCAGCTCGTTGACGCGGCCACCCCGCAGGTCGTGGCCGCCGGAGGTGTTGGCGCTGGTGGCGAAGAGCATGCCGGCGAGGAGTAGTACGGTCGGCAGCAGCACCTTCCAGATCTGGCTACGCCGACGAGCGGCGGCGGTGTCGCCGTCCCCGAACCCGGCCCCGGTGTCGCCGGGCGCACTCGCTGGCACATAGCCTCCTTCTCGACTTTCCTCGTTGACTACGCTAGCTGGAACCCGTTCACAGGAGACACCCGTGCCCAAGTCCCGCGTACGTAAGAAGAAGGTCTACACGCCGCCGACCGATGTCCGGCCGGTTGCTGGGGCCAAGAAGAAGAAGCCTAGCCCGCGCTGGGTACCGGTCCTCGCTGTCGCGCTCATCGTGATCGGCATCGGTTATCTGGTCACGTACTACATGACCGAGGGTAGGTACCCGGTCGAGGACATCAAGTACTGGAACCTCGCGGTGGGCTTCGGCATGCTCGTCGGCAGCTTGGGCGTGCTCACGCAGTGGCGGTGAGCCGGGGCTGATCCGCCAGCTAGCGTGGTGTCCGAAAAGTCCGCTAATCACACCGATGTAGTTCCGTCCCCAGAGTTATCCACAGATGTGGAAACCGGGAACTGTGGACAACCTGTGGACAGAATGTGGATTCTCACGCCAAGTTTTCGATGATCGTGGCGTTGGCCATCCCGCCGCCCTCGCACATCGCCTGCAGGCCGTACCGCAGGCCCTGATCGCGCAGGTGATGGACGAGGGTGGTCATGAGCCGTGCGCCCGAGCCGCCCAGCGGGTGGCCCAGCGCGATCGCACCGCCGTTCGGGTTGAGCCGGGCCGGGTCGGCGCCCGTCTCGGCCAGCCACGCCAGCGGCACGGACGCGAACGCCTCGTTCACCTCGAACGCGCCGATGTCGCCGATCGCCAGCCCGGAGCGCTTGAGCGCCTTCTCGGTGGCCGGGATCGGCGCGGTGAGCATGATGACCGGGTCCGCGGCGGCCACGACCGCCGTGTGGATACGCGCGATCGGCCGCAGGCCCAGCTCAACGGCCCGCTCGCTCGTGGTGACGAGCAGGGCGGCGGCACCGTCGGAGATCTGCGACGCGTTCCCGGCCGTGACCACGCCGTCCGGCTTGAACGGTGTCTTCAGCCCGCCCAGCTTCTCCAGCGAGCTGTCCCGGCGGATGCCCTCGTCGCTGTCGACGACCACGCCGTCGGGCCTGGTCACCGGCGCGATCTGGGCCACGAACGCGCCGGCGTCCTGAGCCGCGGCGGCGCGGGCATGGGAGCCGAGGCTGTACTCGTCGAGCTGGGTACGGGAGAGGCCCCAGCGCTCGGCGATCATCTCCGCGCCGATGCCCTGGTTGAACATGACGTTGTCGTAGCGCGCCATCATCCGCGGCCCGAGCGGCAAACCCGGACCGTTGAGGAAGTTCGACCCCATCGGCACCCGGCTCATCGACTCCACGCCGCCGGCCACCACGACGTCGGCCTGGCCGCTGATGACCGCCGCGGCCGCGAAGTGCACGCTCTGCTGCGACGAGCCGCACTGCCGGTCGATCGTCGTGCCGGGCACCGACTCCGGCCAGCCGGCCGCCAGTGCCACGTTCCGGCCGATGTTGAACGCCTGCTCGCCGACCTGGCTCACGCATCCCCAGTACACGTCGTCGACGATGGCCGGGTCGAGGCCGGTGCGCTCGGCCAGCGCGACCAGCACGTGGGCGGAGAGATCGACCGGATGCGTCTCCGCGAGCCCCCCGCCGCGCCGCCCTACCGGGGTCCGGACCGCTTCCACGATGACCGCGTCGCGCATGGTTACTCCTAGGTAACTTGGCTTGGCTCGATTCTATGTTGTGGAAGGCTGGAGCGATGGTGGAGTCGGCGGTACCAGGTCAGCTCGAGTGGCGGGTCGACCGGCGGATGACCGCGTTCAAAGCGGCCGGCGCGGTGCTCTTCGTCGTGGCCGCGGTCGCGCTCGCCGGTGATCCGGCCGGCATCGTGCTGGCGTTGGCGGCGGCCGTGGCTTTCGGCGCCGCCGCACTCCGTGACGTACTGGCACCGGTCCGGCTGGCCGCCGACCCGACCGGCATCACCGTCGTCACCGGCTTCGCGTCCAGGCGGCGCATCGGCTGGCCGGAGATCGAGCGTGTCCGCGTGGACGTGCGGCGCCGCCTCGGCCGCCGGCACGAGCTGCTGGAGATCGACACCGGCGAGACGCTGCACCTGTTCAGCGCCGCCGAACTGGGTACCGATTGCGACGGCGTCGCGGCCGCCCTGGCCACCCTGCGGACCGGTCGCTAGCCGGTGAGCTGCGCCGTCCGGACCAGCACGAGGCCGACGAGTGCGAGACCGACGATCACCAACCCGGCGACCTGGATCGTCGTGCGCTTAGGTCCGCTCGGCGCGTAGGCGAGCAGCGCGCCCGTCACCGCGCCGATGACCAGGCCGCCGAGGTGCCCGAGCCAGCTGATGTTCGCGATGAACAGGCCGAGCCCGAAGTTGAGCACGACGATCATCACGATGCCGCGCGGGTCGAGGTTAAGTTTGCGGAAGAAGAAGAACAACGCGCCGAAGAGTCCGAAGATCGAGCCAGACGCACCCGCCACCGCAGCGTTGGTCTGGCCGAGCAGGTACACGGCGACCGTGCCGCCGAGGCCGCTAAGCAGGTAGACGGCGACGAAACGCCAACGGCCGACCATCCGCTCGGCCTCGCGACCGAGGATCCACAGCGCCCACATGTTGAACAGCAGGTGGATCAGGCCGTAGTGCAGGAACCCGGCGGTCACCAGACGCCAGTACTCACCGTCGGCGACGCCGATGACCTGGCCGGTTCGCCCGTCCAGCGCGAGCGGGATCATCGCGAACCAGTCGTACAACTCCGACGAGCCGCTCTGCCCGGTGAGCGTCCGCATGGCGTTGTCCACGCCCCTGGCCGCGGCGATCAGGACCGTCAGGACGAACAGGCCCACGTTGAGGCCGAGCAGGATCTTGGTGACCAGACCTTCGGCACCGTCGAGCGAACCGCCGAACGCCGTCCGCGCCACGCGGACCGACTTGGCGCCCTCCCGGACGCACTCCGGGCACTGGAAGCCGACCGATGCCTCGCGCATGCAGTCAGGGCAGATCGGCCGGGAGCAGCGGGTGCAGGACACCCACGTTTCCCGGTCGGTGTGCCGGTAGCAGACCGGGGCAGGCGCAGCGCCAGCCCCGGTCTCAGCCCGGTCCTCGGTCATCGACAGCTGCTCAGGCGGGGCGGCGCTCGATGGTGACGGACTCGATGGTGACGTCCTCGCGCGGGCGGTCGTTCGCGCCGGTGGGAGCCTCGGCGATCATGTCGACGACCTTGCGGCTGGCGTCGTCGGCGACCTCGCCGAAGATCGTGTGCCGGTTCGTCAGGTGCCGGGTGGTGGTCGGCGAGATCGTGATGAAGAACTGCGACCCGTTGGTGCCCGGGCCGGCGTTCGCCATGGCCAGCAGGTAGGGCTTGTCGAATGCCAGCTCGGGGTGGAACTCGTCGGCGAACCGGTAGCCGGGGCCACCGGTGCCGGTGCCCAGCGGGTCGCCGCCCTGGATCATGAAGCCGCTGATCACCCGGTGGAAGACCGTGCCGTCGTAGAGCTTCGCGGCGGCGGTCTCGCCTGTGCGCGGGTGAGTCCACTCGTGCGTTCCCTCGGCCAGGCCCACGAAGTTCTTCACCGTCTTCGGTGCGTGGTCGGGGAAGAGCTTGATGGTGATCGGGCCAACACTGGTGTTCAGCGTGGCGTAAAGATCCTCGGCCACCGGGTACTCCTTATCGGTTGGGTACGTCCCATCCTGCCACGGTGGTTTTAAAGCCCTGCCCCAGTGGGCAGGATGACAATGGATCGGACCCATAAAGCTAGGGGGCAGTGATGGTGTTCCGTCGAAAGGGCGCGACGACCAAGGATGTGTCGGGCCGCGCCAAAGAGATAGGCGCCGAGCTCCACGCCGGCGTCGACCACCTCAGGAATGCCGCCGCGGTCACCCGCGACGTGGCGCGCGACAAGTTGGGCCCCACCGTGGAGGGCGCGCGAGAAGCGCTTGCACCGAGGGTCGGGCACGCCTACGAACTCGTCGAGCCCCGGGTCGAGGCGGCCCGCGACGCGGTGAAGCCCGCCTGGGACTCGGCTCTTGCGTCGCTCGCCCCGGTGGTCGCTGCCGCGGTCGAGGCTCAGACGAAGGGCAAGAAGGCCTCCCGCAAGGCCGAGAAGCGCACCCGTCCCGCCCGTCGCGAGGCGCAGCGGCGGGCCCACGAGGCCGCGCTGGCGCTCCGTGGTGAACGCCGTCGCCGGTGGCCGTGGGTGCTCGGTGCGCTCGCGATCGGCAGCGCGGCCGGTGCGGTCGGCGGCGCGCTGATGCGCCGGGCCCGTCCGGAGTGGAAAGAGTACGACCCCGAGAACCCGACTCAGCGCTCCACCACCCATGCGCTGCGGGCCAAGGCCGGCGAGGCGCAGGAGAAGCTGGCCGACACCGCACACACCGTCAAGGACAAGGTCACGGCCGCGACCGGCACGGTGAAGGAGAAGGCAGCCGAGGCCGCGAACACCGCGCGGGAGAAGCTGCACACCACCACCGACAAGGCCACCGACAAAGCCACCGAGAAGGCCACCGAGAAGGCCGACACGGCGGCCGGCGCAGCGCATCGCGCCACCGACTCGGCCGCCGAATCGGCGCACGAGGCCACTGAGGACGCGCGGAAGGCCGTGCACCACGCGGCCAGCTCGTCCCGGTCCGACGTGGACCCGGGCCGCAACAGCCGGCAGAGCTAGTTCCGGCACGGACGATGGCCGGCGCAGCGCACAACGCGCCGGCCATCAACCTTCCTATAGCCAGCCGCTGCGGCGGAACGCGCGGTACATGGACGAGCACACGGCGACCATGACGCCGACGACCAGCGGGTATCCGAAGGTCCAGCGCAGTTCCGGCATATGGTCGAAGTTCATGCCGTAGATGCCGGCGATCATGGTGGGCACCGCGGCGATCGCCACCCAGGCCGAGATCTTGCGCATGTCGTTGTTCTGCTGGATGCCGACCTGGGCGAGGCTGGCCTGCAGGATCGAGGTGAGCAGGTCGTCGAAGCTGGCGATCTGTTCCGTCACGCGGGCGTGGTGGTCGGCGATGTCGCGGATGTACCGCCGGATCTCCAGCGGCACGCTCGGCACCTGACCTGCGGTGAGCGCCTCCAGCGGTCGGGCCAGCGGCAACGCGGCTCGTTTGAACTCCACGATCTCGCGCTTGAGCTGGTAGATCCGCTGCACGTCGGTGGAGCTGCGGCTGAACACGCCGACCTCAACCTCGTCGATGTCGTCCTCGATGGCCTCGACCACTTCGAGGTAGACGTCGACGATCCGGTCGGTGATCGCGTGGAACACCGCCCACGGCCCATGTTCGAGCAGATCCTTGCGTTCCTCCAACTCGGCCCGTACCCCGCCCAGCTTGCAGGCATCGCCGTGCCGGACGCTGACGATGTAGTTCCGGCCGATGAACAGCATCACGTCGCCGGTCTCGACGACCTCGGTGTTCGCGGTGAGCTCGGTGTGGCCGACGTACCGGGCGGTCTTGAGCACGACGAACGTCATGTCGGCGTACCGCTCCAGCTTCGGGCGCTGGAACGCCTTCACCGCGTCCTCGACGGCCAGCGGGTGGAGGTCGAAGGTGACCGCGATGTCGGCGAACTCCTCCTCGGTGGGCTCGTGCAGCCCCAGCCAGACGAACGCGTTCTGGTGCTTGCGCGCCTCGGCGAACGCCTCGGCGAACGCTTCGGCGTACCCGATCCGGCTCGACTGCCGGACCCCGTCCACGTAGAGCCCGCAGTCGACGACGGCCGAACCCTGCGGACGCGGATCGCTCGACGTCGGATGCCGCAGCATCGGCCTCGGGAGGACCCGGCCAACGGCGCGAACCGGTGCAGCCAACGCGCGCGCCATGCCGCGACTGCGCGGTCCGTTCCCGTTCGTGGGCACATTGTTGGCCATACGTCACCTCCCGGATCGCGCCGAACACGGTGGGCCAAGGCTACGCCGCTCCGATGACCGGACCGTGTCTCGCGTGATCGTGGCGGCCGATTAGCGAGCGCTGCCGGAAACATCACGTTTGACAGCGCCCGGACGCTGAAATTGCCCGCGCTTCGCGCCGGCGGCATGCTTCGTGACTGCATCCGACGCGTACCAGACAATACAGACAGAAGGAGACTCGGGTGATCACCATCCACGGGGGAGCCACGGCGCGTGGGGCGCTGGGAATCCTGGCGACGCTGATACTCACGGCCGGGTTGCTCGCCACGGGTAGCCCGGCGCGCGCCGACGACGAGGACGATCGCCCCACCTACATCGAGTGCACCGACAGCCATGCCCGGGGCACGTTCTACACGGTGCTGCCCACCGGCCCAGGCGCTGTCGCCGTCCTCGGTTCCATCCGTCCCTGCCGGACGCCGTCGGCGCGCGACGCCGCAGTCATCGCGTCGGTCGATCGCCACGGTGCCGGGAACCAGGTCACTCCGAACGGCACCGTCTACTACCGCGGGCCGCTTCGTGGGCTGTTCGTCCGTCTGGTCAAGGTCGATCCGAGCACGCGGCGGCTGTGCCTGGCCGATACCCCCGAGCACGCCGTCGACTGTTTCGGTGTGCGCGTGCCGGTGAAGAACGGCAAGCCGGGGCTGCCGATCGTCAGCGGTAGGACGACGACTGCCAATGTCGTGATCAATACCTACGAAGGCCTGTGCGGCACCTGCTGGTGAGCCGGCGGCCGACCGTAATGTCGGCCGATTAGCCAAGCGGTGCGAGGTACGTCACGTTTGACAGGACGCGGGACGCTGAAAGCAGATGAACTCCGGCATAAGCTCCTCGCGCTTGTCGTGGGCTTCGTGATTGCATCAAGCGCACAGCGAATCGCCCGAAAGAGGGGAACATCGGTGATCGGACACACGGGGGGACGGACAGCGCGGAAGGTTCTGGCTGCGGTAGCGACGATGGTTCTGGCAGCCGGGATGCTGGCTGCCACCGGCTCTTCGGCACAGGCTCGCCCCGAGACGTGGCCGACGTTCGTCCAGTGCCCGAATAAGCCCAACAAGGGCCGGCTCTACGCGGTCGTCGCGGCAGGGCCGGGCAAGGTCTGGGTGGTCGGGTCGGTCAAGCCCTGCCGTACCCCGACCAAGCGCGACATGGCACTCATCGCGGAGTTGAACGACCGCGAGGGGTTGGCCGCGGAGGGGCCGAGCAACGTCTACTACAAGAGGACGATCACGGGCCTCTTCAGCCGCGTCGTGGGGCTGAACGCCCAGACGAAGCGGGTGTGTCTGGCCGACACCCCGGACAGCGCGCTCGACTGCTACTCGGTACGCGTGCCGGAACGGAACGGCAAGCTCGGTGTGCCCGTCGTCAATGGCCGCACGACCACCGCCGACGTGCACGTGACCGGTCTCCGCGGCCTCTGCGGTACCTGCTGGTGACATGACCTCCCGCGCCCCCGGTGATTGCGCATTTCTGCAATCCAGCGTCCTGGAGACGTCTGGACCGGTGACATCGGCCGCTTCCGATGTTGAGCTGTGGCCAAGGCGCGACGCGGCGACTGGGGCCGGCGGCGCCGGATGGTGGATAAACGAACGGCTGGTGGGGTGGGCTCGTTGACGGGGGGCCTACCCCGCCGGCCAGGCGGGCCCGGCGGTCCCCGTGCATCAGCAGCCACGTCGCTGGTCGCGAGAGCCCTCCGGTGAACGTCCGGGCGGGCTCCGCACTTCGGACGGGAGACGGAGAGAGGTGGGGGTCATCGCTGGCGCCAACGGGACGGACGACCTGTCGTCCCCGGACGAGACTTCGGCTGACGACGACGCCGGCGTGGTCTTCAGCCCCCGCGAGAAGGCGCTGGTCGAACTGCTGGCCGCCGGGCACACGGACGCGAGCGCCGCGCGGCGACTCGGGGTGAGCCCACGCACGGTCTCCTACACACTGCAGTCGTTGATGGACCGGCTCGCCGTGGAGAACCGGTTCCAGCTCGGGCTGGCGCTCGGCACGCTCGGTGCCCAGGACGTCGGTGACGGGCCTGCGCCCGAGGCCGTGAGCGACCGCCCGCCTGGGGCGATCGACGACTGACCTCCGTTGTTGCGGTGATGAGCTAGCGTGGCTCCGTTTCCATCAGGGTGGAGGAGCTGTGCAGATTTTACGCCGTAGCGTGTGCGCTGTCGTGGTCCTGGCCTTGCTCACCGCAGGTGCTCCTGCGCACGCTGAGGCGAACCAGAGCCGCTGGAAGCCCACGCCGTTGCCCGGGTGGAACGACAACGCGACCACGCTGGTCGGGGTTGGCGTCGGCACCATGTACGTCCGGCGCAGGGACGGGAAGCTCTGGTACTGGGCCTGGAAGAACACCAACGACCCGTTCGAGAAGTCGTGGTACCCGACCGGCGCGACGGTCGCCTCAGCGCCGGCCGCCGCCCGCATCCCCGGTCGGTATGACAATTTCGTCTTCGCCCGGCGCGCTGACGGCACCGTCATGGCAACCACCCATGATCCGTCCGCGGACCGCCTCGGCCCGTGGACGGACTTCGGCAAGAAGTTCCGCAGCGGGCCCGTCGCCGCCTCCGATTCGGCTTCCAACGCCACCAGGCCCCGCGCGGTTGTGGCCGGCGTCGGCACGGACGGATCAGTGTGGGCGCGCATCTGGGAGAACGGTTCCTGGGGCCCGTGGACGGATCTCGGCGGCGACCCCACCGGCGGCGTCTCCGTCGGTGCGCTCGACGACATCTGGGTCACGGCTCGGCGGGCCGACGGGCGCGCGTGGACCGTCATGACCACCACCGAGGACACCTGGGGCAAGTGGATCAACTACTTCCCCGACCAGGTCATCGGCGCACCGTGCTTCTTCACCTTCAGCATGGACGGCCGGCCGTACGTCGAGACGTTCTACCGCAACCGGGCCGGGTACATCGTCACGATTGACTACAACGGGCGCCGCGTCAGCTGGCCCGACCAGAAGCCCACATCGGAGCTCTCCTGTGGATGGCGGTCCTATGTGTTCTTCCGCGGCACGAACGGCGCGCTGTGGGAGTTGAACATCTATCCGGGCAACCAGACGTGGCGCTCGCACGGCGGCAGCCTGACCGGCGATTCGCGGCCGAGGTGGACGCCGCGGCCCTAAGCCGGTGTGCTGCTACAGCCCCAGTTCGCGGGCGATGAGCATCCGCTGCACCTCGGATGTGCCCTCGCCGATCTCCAGGATCTTCGCGTCACGCCACATCCGGGCCACGGGGAACTCGTTCATGAACCCGTAGCCGCCGTGGATCTGGGTGGCCTCGCGCGCGTTGGTCACTGCACTCTCGGACGAGTAAAGCTTGGCGATCGCGGCCTGCTTCTTGAACGGCTGGCCGGCGAGCATCCGCGCGGCCGCGTCGTAGTAGGCCAACCGGCCGGTGTGCGCGCGCATCTCCATGTCGGCAATCTTGAAGGCGATCGCCTGGTTGGCGCCGATCGGACGGCCAAAGGCCTCGCGCTCACGGGCGTACTTCACCGACTCGTCAACGCAGCCCTGCGCGAGCCCGACGCCGAGTGCGGAGATGGCGATGCGGCCCTCGTCGAGGATCCGGAGGAACTGCGCGTACCCACGTCCCCGCTCGCCGAGCAGGTTGGCGGCCGGCACCCGGCAATCCACAAAGGACAGCTCGCGGGTGTCGGACGCGTTCCAGCCGACCTTCGAGTACTTCTTGCTGACGGTGAAGCCCGGCGTCCCGCTCGGCACGATGATCGACGAGATCTCCTTGTGGCCGCTGGCGGTCTCCCCGGTGACCGCCGTGACCGTGACCAGCGTAGTGATGTCAGTACCGGAGTTCGTGATGAACGCCTTGGTCCCGTTGATCACCCACTCGTCGCCGTCGAGCACCGCACGGGCCTGGGTGGCGCCCGCGTCGGAGCCGCCGCCCGGCTCGGTGAGGCCGAACGCCCCGAGCGCCTCGCCAGTGACCAGCTTCGGTAGCCACTCCCGCTTCTGCTCCTCGGTACCGAACCGGTAGATCGGCATCGCGCCGAGGCTCACGGCCGCTTCCAGCGTGATCGCCACCGACGAGTCGACCCGGGCCAGCTCCTCCAGCGCCAGGCACAGCGCGAAGTAGTCACCGCCCATGCCGCCGTACTCCTCGGAGAACGGGAGCCCGAACATGCCCATCTCGCCCATGCGGCGGACGATGTCGTACGGGAACTCGCACTTCTCGTACAGCTCGCCGATCTGCGGCGCGACGACCTTGTGCGCGAACTCCTCCACGGTTGCGCGTAGCGCCTCGTATTCGTCGGAGAGTCGGAAATCAGGCATTACGGGCTCCTCATTGAGCGGGCGGGCTCGGTTCGTTCTTGTTCCTTCTTGATGAAGGGCACCTTCATGGGGCGATGGCCGTATGAGGGGCACCTTCATCAACGGAGCTAGACGGGCGTGACGCCGTGGCGGCGGCGGGAGAAACTGCGGTCCTTGGTGCGGGCGGCGGCGAAGCGACGGATCAGCTCGTCGCGCAGTTCGTGCGGTTCGATCAGCGCGTCCACGACCAGTTCGGCGGCGAGGTGGACGATGTCGATGTCCTCTTCGTACTCGGCGCGCTTCGCCTTGACGAACGCCTCCCTGTCTTCGGGGGCCAGCGCCGCGATCTTGTTGGCATAGACGGCGTTGACAGCGGCCTCGGCGCCCATCACGGCGATCTTGGCCGTGGGCAGCGCGATCGTGGCGTCCGGTTCAAAGCCCGGTCCGGCCATCGCGTAGAGCCCGGCGCCGTACGCCTTCCGCACCACGACACAGATCTTCGGGACGGTGGCCTCGCTGATCGCGGTGATCATCTTCGCGCCGTGGCGGATGATGCCCTGCTTCTCGACGACGCTGCCGACCATGAAGCCGGGCACGTCGGCGAGGAAGAGCAGCGGCATGTTGAACGCGTCGCAGAGCTGCACGAAGCGGGTGGCCTTGTCGGCAGAGTCCACGAAGAGGACGCCGCCCTTGAACATCGAGTTGTTACCGACGACGCCGACCGCCTCACCACCCAGGCGGCCGAAGCCGACGGTCAACTCACGCGCGTGCAGCGCGTGGATCTCGAAGAAGGAGCCTTCGTCGAGAATTCCCTTGGCGTACCGGCGCATGTCGAACGCCTGGCGCTCGCTCTCCGGGACCAGCTTGGCGAGGTCCACAGTGGCCGGTGCATCGTGCGGCTCCGCGGCCGGCGGGCAGCCCTGCCAGTTCGACGGCAGGTAAGAGAGGTAGCTCTTGACGGTGTCGAGCGCCTCCTCCTCCGTCTTGACCAGGAAGTGGCCGACGCCCGACTCGACACAGTGGACCTTCGCGCCGCCCATGGCCTCCAGCGTCGTCTTCTCGCCAGTGACCATCTCGACCATGCGGTCCGAGCCGAGGTACATGCTGGCGTTGCCGTCGACCATGACGACGACGTCGCAGAACGCGGGGATGTAGGCGCCGCCGGCGGCGGACGGCCCGAACAGCGCGCACACCTGCGGGATCGAGCCCGACGCGCGCACCTGGTTCCAGAAGATCTTTCCGGCGCCGCGCCGGCCGGGGAACAGGTCGACCTGGTCGGTGATGCGGGCGCCCGCGGAGTCGACCAGGTAGATCATCGGCACGCTGGTCGCGTACGCCTTCTCGATGATCCGGATGATCTTCTCGACGGTCCGCGCCCCCCACGATCCGGCCTTGACCGTCGAGTCGTTGGCCATCACGCACACCGGACGGCCGGCGACCATGGCCTGGCCGGTCACGACGCCGTCGGCTGGGAGCCCGTCGGCGAGCGCGTTGGCGTACGCGCCGTCCTCGACGAATGATCCCTCGTCGACCAGCAGCCGGATCCGCTCGCGGGCGAACAGCTTGCCCTTGGTCGCGTTGGCCGCGTGGTACTTCTCAGCGCCGCCGGCCTCGATCCGCGCACGGTGAGCGGCGAGCGGGTGGCTGGCGAGCTGGTCGGGTTCCGGCGACACGGACGTCCTCCGAGGGGCGCGGCTGATAGTGACCTGAACGATCGTTAGGGTAACTGGGAAGTGCGATCTTCGCCACTTCACGCTCAGCCACGCACGTGGGTGCGGCGAGCGTTCAGGCGGATGCGGCGACCAGGGCGTCGGCGAGCGGCGTGCGCGCATGGACCGTCCGACGCCCGACCCGGTGCGTGACGACGAGGCCCGCGCCGCGGAGGGCCGCCACGTGCTGGCTCACCGCGCCGGCCGTCACGCCGAGCCGGGTGGCCAGCTCGCCGGTGGCCGCCGGCCCGCTGAGCGCCGTAAGCAGGTCAGCGCGGGTACGGCCGAGCGCACCCGCCAGGCCGGCGGGAGCACACTCGCCAACTTCCCAGAGGGTCGCCACGCCACGCGCCGGGTAGATCAGCGACGGCTGCCACGGCTCGTCGCACATGACCAGGACGCTCGGCCACGCGAACGCGCATGGCACGAGCACCATGCCCTGACCGTCCAGCGTGATCGTCTTGCGGTACTTCTTCGCCACCGTCAGCGCCTCGCCGTCCCAGCGGACGTCGGTGTGGAGGTCGGCGAAGAGCGCGTGCGCGCCGCCCAGCGCCAGCTCCCTGCTGCGGTGGAGGACGTCGGCGTCCAGCAGCGCACGCAGCCGCGGCCAGTGCGGCGCCACGACCAGTTCCCAGTAGGCGCCTAGAGCGTCCACCAGCTCGGCGAGGTGCCGTGCGGGTTCGGCCGCGACCCGGGCGCGTACCGCATCCGTGCGGATGCGCTCAGGGAGCGCGCCGAAGCTGCATCCACCCAGGTCACGCAGGTTGTGGATGACGAGATCGAGCGGCGTGGCGGCCACCGCGGCCAGCTCGTCGGCGAAGTCCGGCAGCGGGGTGGTCGGGGGTGGCGTGAGGAAGTCCGGGATGTAGGTGGTGGGCGGGACCAGCGCGAGCAGCAGCGTCAGGTCGAGATCGGCAGCCCGGACCGCCGCGCGCGCCGGGTTCGCCCACGGCAGGTGCAGAGCATGCCGGCCCGGCGCTTGCAGCACCCGCAGGCTCGCCACGGTCTCCCACAGCGGCGAGAACGCGAACCGCAGGTGGGAGAGGTCGTGCGCGGTGAACCGGGCTTCGAACACGATCCTGAGTTTAGCCCTGACTAAAAGATAGGTCACCCGTCCGGCGCCCTCGATGATCGGGGCATGACGTCCACACAGTGCTCCACCAGCGCGGATCGGCCCGCGACCGCACCGCGACTACCGCGGCAGCGACCTCCGGTCGACGGCGTTCTGGTGCCTCCCGCCGGTGCAGTGCGTGGGGCGCTGCGCCGCACGTTCGGTGGGCTCCCGGGCCAGTTCTGGTTCCAGTGGACCGGGACGTTGATCAATCGGCTCGGCATGTTCGTCCAGCCGTTCCTTGTCCTGTACCTCACGGACGCGCGGGGCCTGCCGGCACAGCAGGCCGGGCTGCTCGTGGCGATCTGGGGGTCCGGGGCGCTGGTCGGCCCGCTTCTCGGCGGCTGGCTCGCCGACCGGTTTGGACGCCGGGCGACGATGGCCGGCGCGATGCTGGCCGCTGCCGCCAGCCTTACCGCGCTCGGCGCCGCCCGGACGGTGCCTGCCATCGCGGTCGCTGCGCTCTTCGCCGGGATCACGGCGGATCTGTACCGGCCGGCATCGAGCGCGCTCGTCGCCGACGTCGTCCGGCCCGAAGACCGGGCGCGCGCCTTCGGGCTGCTGTTCTGGGCGGTCAACCTCGGGTTCGCGCTCGCGGCAACCGCCGGCGGGTACCTCGCTGGCGCCGGCTACGGGCTGCTCTTCGCGATCGACGCCGCAACGTGCACTGTCTTCGGACTGCTCATCTGGTTCGGGATCCGGCGCGACACACGGCCGGCGCGGACAACCCAGGGCGCGCGGATCGGCTTCCGGACGGCGCTGAGGGACCGGGTACTCGTCGCGATGCTCGGGCTCACCCTCCTCTACGCGACCCTCTACGACCAGGCGTACATCACGCTTCCGCTGGCCATCCGCGACGCCGGCCTCCCGACCTCCACCTACGGCTCGGTGATCGCGCTCAACGGGATCGTCATCGTCGCGATCCAACCGTTCGCGGCGGCGTGGCTCGCCCGGTACCCGGCTGCCTGGGTCATGGCGGTGTCAGCGCTGGTCGTCGGCCTGGGCTTCGCCGCAACCGGACTGGCGCGGGGGCCGGTCGGGTTCGGCGCCACGGTCGTCTTCTGGACGCTCGGCGAGATCGGCATGGCCGGCCTGCTCCCCGCGCTGTCCGCCGAGTTGGCACCGGCCGAGGCGCGCGGCCGCTACCAGGGCTTGTTCACCCTGTCCTGGGCCGCGTCCGGGCTGGTAGGGCCGGTCGTCGGCACCGCCGTCTACGGCGGGATCTCGCCCGGCGCGCTGTGGTTCGGCTGCCTCGGCACCGGCGTACTGCTCGGTATCGGGTACCTCGGACTCGGGCGGGCGGTACGGCGGCGGGCGTCTGGACCAGCGCTCGCCGGTTGAGAACGACCGCGCGGCCCTGCCCACGGGGGCGGGGCCGCGCGGCGCGGTGTTCTAGACGCCGTACCGCTCGCCGATCGCCTTGAGGTCGGACTGCGGCACCAGGAGCGAACCGAACTTCTTCACAGCCTGGTAGTACGTCCACGCGGTGGAGAGGCAGGCCTGGCGCGGCGTCCACGAGTACCGGGCGCACACCTGCTTCATGTCGTAGTAGAACGCGTCGTCGATGCGCGGCTTGTTCGCCGGGAACGCGCTGAGCCGCTTGAAGTTGCGGTACCCGAAGTCGTGGCGGTAGCAGGACAGCCGGAAGTCGAAGCCGAGCGGCTGGTCGGGGCTGGACGAGCAGTAGTCGGTGGACCAGTCGAAGCCGTAGCCGCTCCAGCGGCCCTGGTCGAGGCGGGCCCCGTTCCAAGCCCCCTGGCTAGCGCTGCTTGGCTGGGTCCACGCGGTGGCGACCTGCAGTTTCTCGTTCTGGGTCGCCGCGTACGTGGGGGCGGCGAACCCGAGTACGGCGACGAACGCGGCGAGTGCGGCAAGCGATCTGATGCGCATGGGACACCTCGCGAGGACTGGTGTGACCGGCCGGGGCGCGCCAGCCGGGCCTGCCGCAACGGGGCAGGGGTCGCGAAAGCGACTGCCGTCGGCGAATCGCCGGACGTCAGCCCGATGAGGTGAGCGTGGGAACCGCTGGCGGGACTGCCAGCCGGCTTGCACTAATGATGCGTCCTAGACCGTTTCGCCGGAAGCCTAATCTTGCAGAACGTGAGCTTAACGTCGCTCTAAGCAGGGCTTCCTGGGTCGTTGAGAAGCGGCGCGCGCGATGACACGGGTGCCGCTTCACAAGAGATGCGCGGGGCGGGGCCGGCTCACCGGCCGGCACCGCGGCAGGGTCAGGCGGGGGTGAGGCGGGTGCGGGGGCCGGCTCGGAGAACGCCGCTCGGCAGTTCGCGGTCGACTATCCGTTCAGCGGTGCGGGCCACGTCAATGAGCGCGTCGAGGTCGACTCCGGTGTCGATGCCCATGTCTTCGAGCATGTGCACGAGCTCTTCGCTGGCGAGGTTGCCGGTGGCGCCGGGCGCGTACGGGCAGCCGCCGAGGCCGCCGACGCTCGCGTCGAACTCGGTGATGCCGAGCTGCAACGCCGTGAGGACGTTGGCCAGCGCCGTTCCCCGAGTGTTGTGGAAGTGCACCAGCAGCGGGATGTCCGGGTGCTTCGCGCGGACGGCGGTGACGAGCGCGGTGACCCGTCCCGGCGTGGCCATGCCCGTGGTGTCGCCGAACGCGATCCGATCGGCGCCGTCGGCGATGACCCGGTCGACGACCGAGACGACCCGCTCAACCGGCACGTCACCTTCGAACGGGCAGCCGAACGAGGTGGACACGATGACCTCGCAGCTCGCCCCGGCGTCGTGGAGCAGGGTGATCAGGCCGGTGATGTCATCGAGTGATTCGGCCGTCGTCCGGTTCACGTTCTTTAGGTTATGGGTGTCGCTCGCCGAGACGACGACCTCGATCTCGCCGAATCCGGCGTCGAGTGCCCGCTGTGCGCCACGACTGTTCGGGACGAGTGCCGAGTACCGGACGTCGGGGTTGCGCGTGATCCCGGCCCAGACCTCGTCGGCGTCCGCCATCTGCGGGATCGCCTTCGGGTGGACGAAGCTGACGGCCTCGATCCGCTTGACGCCCGTGGCCGACAGCGCGTCGATGAGCGCGATCTTCGCCTCGGTCGGCACCGGATCCTCGTTCTGCAGGCCATCACGCGGACCCACCTCGCGCAGCGAGATCGCCGCCGGCAGTGCGGTCATGACCGCATCCTGCCCACGATGCCGGTGTCGTAGTCGCCGGAGACGAACTCAGGGTGCTCCAGCATTTCCGCGAAGAACGGCAGGTTGCACTTCGGGCCGGTGATCTCGAACCCGGCCACAGCCTTACGGGCCCGCTCCAACGCCTCGGCGCGGTCGGCGCCGTGCACGATCAGCTTCGCCATGAGCGAGTCGTAGAACGGCGTGACCTTGGTGCCGACAGCGTACCCGGAGTCGACGCGCACCCCGTCGCCGCTGGGCTCGACCCACGTCGCGACGGCGCCCGGTCCAGGGAGGAAGCGCTTGGGATCCTCGGCGTTGACGCGCAGCTCGATCGCGTGGCCTTGGGACTGGAGCGCGTCGGGATCGAAACCGGGCGCCTCACCGGAAGCGATCCGGAGCTGCGCCTCGACCAGGTCGACGCCGAACACGGCCTCGGTGATCGGGTGCTCGACCTGGAGGCGGGTGTTCATCTCCAGGAACACGAACTCACCGGTGGTGGGGTCGACCAGGCACTCGACCGTACCGGCGTTGCGGTAGCCGACCGTCTCACCGGCGGTGACCGCGGCGGCGAGCATCCGGGCGCGCAGTTCGGGCGAGACGCCGGGCGACGGTGTCTCCTCGGCGACCTTCTGGTTGCGGCGCTGAACCGAGCAGTCCCGCTCGCCCAGCGCGACGACACGGCCGTCGGCGAGACCGAGGATCTGCACCTCGACATGGCGCACGCGTGGGAAGAACCGTTCGAGCAGCACGCTGCCGTCGCCGAACATGCGCTCTGCGAAGCCGCGGATCTTCTCGAACTCGGTGCGGAGTGCCTCGGGGTCGGCGGCGACCGCCATCCCCATCCCGCCACCGCCCGCGGCGGCCTTGACCATGATCGGGTACCCGACGGACTCGGCAGCGGCCAGCGCGGCGTCCACGTCGGCGACCGGCTCGCGGGTGCCGGAGGAGACCGGCACACCGGCGTCGGCCATGAGGTTGCGGGCGTTGATCTTGTCGCCCATCCGCTCGATCGCGTCCGCCGGCGGCCCGACCCAGATCAGGCCGGCTGCCTCGACCTCGCGGGCGAACCCGGCGTTCTCGGAGAGGAAGCCGTAGCCCGGATGGATCGCCTGGGCACCGGTCTGCGCTGCGGCGGCGAGTACGGCCGCGGTGTTGCGGTAGGACTCGGCGGGGTTGGCCGGCCCGATGCACACAGCCTCGTCGGCCTCCGCGACGAAGGGCAGGTCCGCGTCCGCCTCGGAGTAGACGGCGATCGCGCGGACGCCGAGCCGGCGCGCCGTCCGGATCACGCGGCGGGCGATCTCGCCCCGGTTGGCGACTAGAACCGACTCGAGCATGCGAAGCCCTTTCACGTGGCGAACTGAACGATCGTTAGGCTAGAGCACTACTAGCGCGTAGCCCAGCGAACGCCGACTCAAGCTCCGAGCAGCGCCGTGAGCGTCATCTTCCGGAGCAGGGTGGAGACGGCGTCGCGGTCGAGCTGGGAGTCGAGGAACGGTGTCGAGTTCATCAGGCCGAACGCCGCGTGGGCCGCGACCCGGGCCTCCGCCGCCGGCAACCCCTCGTGCAGGTCGGTGAGGACGCCGACCCACTCCTCGACGTACTGGCGCTGCAGCCGGCGGATCGTGCGGCGGCTCTCGTCGGGCAGCCGCGCCAGTTCGTGCAGCTGCAGCGTGATGACGGCGGGGTTGTCGAGCGCGAACGCGACGTGGAAGTTGACCAGCGCGGCCAGCGCCTCCTGCGGATCCTGGGCGTCGACCACCCGCTTACGTCCCTCAGTGAGCAGCTGCTCGCTGACCGGGGTGATCGCGGCCGCCAGCATCGCTTCCTTGCCGGCGAAGTGGTGGTACAGCGCCGGCCCGGTGACGCCGGCGGCGGTGCCGATGTCATCCATCGAGACCCCGTGATACCCACGCGTGGCGAAGAGGTGGACCGCGATGGTGAGAATCTCCTCGCGCCGGGACATGCGTCGCCGCGGACGTCCGTTCGCCGCGATCGTCTCCTCTGCCGTCACGGGTACAGCCTAGTGGTCTGCACGAGCATCGGTGAACGATCGTTCACCAGGCGGGTAGCCGCCATGTCAGTACCTGCTTCCGACGGCCGCCGGGAGATTGTCCAGCTCGGCGAGGTCGGCCGGGGTGAGCGTGACGTCCGCGGCTCCGACGTTCTCGCGCAGGTAGCGGGACTTCTTGGTGCCGGGGATCGGGATCACGTGGTCGCCCTGGGCCATTGTCCAGGCGATGGCGACCTGCGCCAGCGTGGCGCCCTTCCGCTCCGCCACCGCACGCACGACATCCACGATCCGCAGGTTCGCGGCGACCGCGTCCGCTTCGAAGCGCGGGTTGGCCTCCCGGAAGTCGTCGGATTCGAACGTGGCAGAGGTGATCGCACCAGTCAGGAACCCCCGCCCGAGCGGGGCGAACGGCACGAACGCAGCACCGTTGGCGGCGCACCAGCCGAGCACGTCACCCGAGGCCTGGCTGGCTGCGACGGCGCTGGTCGGAGCGGCCGGCGCGGCCGCAGGCGTCCCCATGGCGTCCCGGGTCCAGAGGGACAGCTCGGACTGGACGGCCGCTACCGGATGGATCGCGTGCGCCTCGGCAGCCTCGGCCGCCGTGACCTCGGACAGCCCAAGCTGGCGGACCTTCCCTGCGGCGACCAACCCGGCCAGCGCAGACCACGTGTCGGCGAGCGGCACGGCGGGGTCGACACGGTGCAGGTAGTAGAGGTCGATCACGTCGGTGCGCAACCGCCGCAGGCTCGCCTCCACCGCCTCGGCGACGTGACGCGGCGAGCCGTCCCGGCGAATCGCGCGGGTGCTCAGGTCGTCGACGACTAGCCCCATCTTGGTGGCGAGGACGACCTCACCGCGACGGCTGCCGAGCGCCGCGCCCACCAGCTCCTCGTTGTGGCCGGCGCCGTAGACGTCGGCCGTGTCGAAGAAGGAGATGCCCAGGTCGATGGCCTCCTGGATCAGCGCGGCCGATGCCTGGTCGTCGCGCGCCGAACTGCCGTACGCCCAGCTCATGCCCATACAACCCAGCCCAAGGACGCTCACCTCAGGACCGGCCGTGCCCAGCGTTCTCGTCCGCACGCGGATCGCCTCCCGTTCGCCGCCTGGGTTGAGCCTATGCGGGTGGGCTGAAACCGTGCCGAGAGTTATCCACAGGAACGCGCCCGCCCCGGAGAGTGACGTCTCCGGGGCGGGCGGCGGCATTTACTTGAGGGTCAGCGTCATCGTGTTGCCGGGACCCGACATGAGCAGGGTCAACGCCGGCGTGAGCAACCCGCAGTTCTTGAACGAGGGAATCGTGTAGGTGCCCTCGAGCGTGGTGCCCTTGAAGATGTCGATCGGCGTCGTGTTCTTCATCGTCGCCACCGACGGCTTGCTGGTCGTGCAGCCGGCGGGCACCAGGTTGACCTTGGGGATCCAGTCCTGGGACACGCGGAGGACCTGGAGCGTGAAGGTCGTCGTCGAGTCGATCGTGTCGTTCACGAGGTGAACCTTCGCCGTCGTCGGGCCGACCGGGACCATGCGGACCGTCGACGTCACCGGGATGTGGCCGAAGAGCTTCATCTTCATGGTGAGGTCGGGGATTTTCATGTCACCTACGAGCTCACCGGTGCCGAGGTCCAGCTTCGAGTTGAACGTCGACTGGGGCACGGTGATGGTGACGTTCGGCTTCTTGACGACCGTCTGGCCGGTGACGTTCGACCAGTTCAGGTCGATCACGGGGTCGGCCTGTGCCGGAGTCGCGACGCTAATGCCGGCGACGGCGACGGCTGCCGATACCAGGAGCGTTGCTGCAAGCCGGAGCGGTTGACGCACGGATCCTCCTCATGGGGCGCGTGGGCCCCCGCCCGTCTGGTTCGTCCCCCCGGAGCAGCTCCCGATCCGCGATCGACGGGTGGGGCAATGCGTCCGGAAGATTACTAGCAAGTAACACCACTCACTAGTAACAAGCAGTAATTCCTTGCTCGCGCACGGCCGATCTTTGCGACTCTGAATCGTGAACTATTGTCACGATTTGGTGGTCGGTCCGAGCCATTTCAGGCTGACGCGGCTAAAGTTCGCCCGCATTTGTCCGGATGCCACGCGCGGTGCTGGTACGCGTCTGAGGCGCACGTCGTCGAGCGCGCGCCGCGCACCAACCAACTCCCGGAGGAGGGATCGGATGACCCGCTTAACCCGCCCGATCGGCCTGCTGTCCGCTGCCGGTGCGCTCGCACTGACTGCCACGCTCGGCGTAGCGTCGCCAGCTGCCGCGGCAACGGTGCCCGTGGTGTGGGACTGCCAGGCACAGCCGCCGATCGGCGCGCCCGAGCAGCTGACCCTGAACAACGCCGTGCAGGCCGACGCGCCGGCTACGGTGGCGCCCGGTGGAACGTTCGAAGCCACGCTCGCTCCCGAGCCGACGACGGTGCCGGCCGAGGCCGGCGGCTACAAAGTCAACAGACTGCAGAACCTGGTGCTCAGTGTGCCGGTGCCGGCGGGCTCGACCTACCAGTCGGCGACTCTGACCGGCGGCTCGAACCTCGGCAGCGGCATCCCCAGCGTCAAGCAGGCCGATAACGTTGTCACCGTCACGGTTCCCGGGCCACTTACGGGCGGCTCCACCTTCCAACTGCCGGCACTGCACCTGAACGTGACGGCAACCGGCGCCGCGGGAAGCGTGATCGAAACCAAACTCGCCGGGACTAGCTACGCCGCGCCCGGCATGACGTTCACCGCCAACGTCCAGGCGGGCCCGTTCCCGGTGAACGTGCCGACGTCGTGCTACCCCAACCCGTCCCCGACGCTGACCAGCACGACCGTCCAGAGCGCCTGATCCCTCCGCAGCATTGACCGGCAGGAAGGCCTCGCAGGCAGGGGCGAGGCCTTCCTGTTCGGCGTCGGCGCGCAGGCCCGTGACTTCATTGGTGACGGCTCGCCGGGAGATGCTCTCGCGCTCAGAACGGTGGCTCAACGTGGCGAGGCTGTCGCAGCGCACCGTGCGGCTGGTTTCTTCGATGCAATACGAGCACGTGACGACCGCGCCCGAGCCCCGCTAGGCACCACGAGTCAACCGGGCATGGAGTTCCTCGATGCTGTCCGGTCGGTCGGTCGGTCGGTCGGGCGGGCTCGGCGCGACGCTCGTCGGCGTCCTGCAACCAGCGGGTGACCGTTGCCGAGTCGAGCAATACCTCGTCCTCGTCACCATCGGCAACGCCGCTGGCTCGGAAGTACTACCTTATCCACTCGATCTGGATGCGGGCGCTCACCGGACCGGCGTCCGCTGTTGGCCAGCTGCCAGCTGCCAGGGGCCTAGGCAAGGCCCGCGTTGGGCCAAGAACCGGCGACGAAAGGAAGGAAGGCCGCGCGGCTTACGCGCGCCAAGCCTCGACGGACGAACCTCCACCATTGCGGGCGGCGGCGGCTTACGAAGCGCCGGCCAGGATCTCCCGGTGTGGTGTGGTGGTTCGACGGTCACATGGACGGACGCCCGGCGAGCGTCAGGCAGGCGGTGGAGTAGCGAAGTAGTCGCCAAGCATCTCGGTAGACCACGGTGCCTGTCGTACCTCTCCGCGCGGCCCAAACTCGCTGAACCACGGCTTGATGTCGAGCACGGGCGTCCCGTCAACGGCGTGGTGGAACGACGATATCGACGCCTACGTGAGGCGTGGCGTCGCCGGTGACACGCCGAGCCGCGGTGCTTGTTTGGCAGAGCTGATCTCCGTAGGTTCGACACAACATCTAGGGGTGAGGGCGCCGGACGACATCCACAGGTTGTGGAAGGTGTACTCGTTAGCCGCTCTGGTCGATGCGATGGCCCCTGGTTGTGCCGCCGCGTGTGTTCCGTGGCGGTGGGATATGACCTGATGAGGAACTCATCGCAATGGAGATGGAGAGCACGAACTCCTGGCTGCCCGCACAGATGGACCGAACGGCAGGGCCGGCGACAGCGGTGGCGCCGCGTCGGCGGTTGCCGGCTCGGCGCCGGAGCCTGACCCGGTCGTTCACGATCGGTGGCGCGGAGGGTTATCTGACGGCCGGTGTCTACCCAGATGGTCAACTGGCGGAGGTGTTCCTGCTGTTGGGCAAGCAGGGGTCGACGCTGGCTGGGTTGATGGACACGTTCTCGGTGACGTTGTCCGTGGCGTTGCAGTCTGGGGTGCCGTTGGAGACGTGGGTCGGCAAGTTCATCAACACCAGGTTCGAGCCGTCCGGCGTCACCGACGATCCCGACATCCGGATCGCCACGTCGCTGTCGGACTACGTGGTGCGACGCCTGGCGCTGGACTTTCTGCCGTATGCCACTCGGGCGCAGTACGGCGTGTTCACCGCCGAGGAGCGTGCCCGCTCGCTCGACGGCGAACGGACGTCGGCCGACGTCAGCGCAGTACTTGTCTGACAGCGGTTGCTTACGCGATGGTGCGCCACGTCCATGTCGGGTGTGGCGCACCGTGCGCGTGACGAGCCTGCGCTCAGGCCGCATCGGTTCCAGATTCGCCGGCGATGAGGATGCGGCGTAGGAGCCGGTTGCGGTCGGTGAAGGCGTTGCGGGCGTGGAGCATCCGCCAGTTGTCCCAAATCAGGACTGCGTTGCGTTCGATCTTGACCGCGAACCTGGTGGCGTTGAAGAAGTAGAGGCCGTCGTCGATGTAGCGCTCCACGAGGTCGTCGGAGCGGACGAGGTCAAGGTTGGAGTACCTCATCACCAGTCCGGCGGGGTGCTGCGTGAGGATTGGGTGCCGGGCGGACATGATGACGCCTTCGCGGGCGAGGCTGGGCCGTGACCGCCACTCGTAGATGTTGGTGTGGAGCGCGCGCTGTTCGATCGGGTCGAAACACTCCAGGAAGCGATAGCCGTCGGCGAGCGTTGTCTCCCCGCCCTCGCCTTGCGTGGGCCGTACACACCACAGCGCGACGTACCGGGGAGGTAGTCCGGGGAATTCGTAGGACTCGGTGTGCGGGGTCAATGCGGCGGTGTTGGCTGCCGAGACGACGGCATCGCTGATGGCAGGGTCACACCGCTGCCGCACGTTACGCGCCGGCCGCGGCCGTGTGCCCGCCTGCCACCCCCAGGCGACGTACCCGCGAAGAAACTCGGGCCATGATCCAGCGGCTCCGTGCCGCCCACCGTGGCATCACGCAGAAGGAGATCGCGACCAAGCTCGGGTGCAGTACCAGGTGGGTCCGAGAGTGCTCTGCGGCCTAGCCCACGTCGGCGGCGCCGCACAGTAACCGTGCGGCGCCGCGGACGTAACCGTCTCGCCGGGTCGAGCGTCCCCGAAGCGCCAGCCCATCCTGAGGGCTCAGAGGCGGTTGATGACTTGGCGTGCGTGTTGTCGCAGCGGTCGGGCGAGTGGAAGGTACTCGCCGCCGTCTATGAAGCGAAGGAACCGCACGGCCACGGCGAGGGTGGCAAGCCGTCCGCTGTGTGTTTCCAGCACATCGGAGAAGGCGTGGTGGATGCGGCGTGCGATGGTCGGGTGGAGCAGGCTTGTGCAGTGGAGAGTTGCGGCGTCATATCCTGCCGGTGCCCGACCCCATGTTTCCCAGTCAAGGATGAACAGATCGGGCCCGGTGACGTTGCCCCAGTGAAGGTCACTGTGTGCGGTGGTCCATTCGACGGTGGCGAAATCAACGGTGATGCCGAAGAAGGCCAAGATGCCGTGGTTCACGTCGTCCGGGTCCACGCCGTGGGGCGGAAGTGGATGGGTGGCCACGGCGTCCACGGCGGCGCGTAGTCGGGTCATCCACAGGTCGGGCAGTTCTACCTCGTTCACGAGCACCATGCCCGTGGACAGTGGAGCGGCCGGGACGAAGGTGCTCACCTCGCCGCGGAGCCGCCGACCGTTGTCGTCCCACTGTTTCCACCGCGCCACGTGCGGCTTGGGCACGTTGGCGATGTCGTTCGCGGTGACGTTTCCCGCTAGGTAGTCACCTTCGCCCCAGTCGGGATCGTCGTAGACGACCCGCAGCCACGCGTCCTCGCCGCCGTCGCGGACCTTGATGCCTACGGAGTGCAGCCGCGTAGTGTGAACGGCCTCACCTGCTGGCGTGACGCCGAACTGGCGGACCGCCCAGTCCAGGTGCCCTTCCATCCACGCGCGCCGCTGACGGTCGTTGGTCATCGCTCACCATCGTCGAGGCAATGAAGGTCGAGTTCGGCGACGAGCGCTTCGGCGAGTTCCTGCCGTTGGGCTCGTGAGATGACTACCCCGTCGAGGTTGGCAGCGCCCCGGATGGTTGACAGGTCGTTGCCGCGCAGGTCGAACTCGTCGTACCTGCCGCCGACAAAAGTCACCGCCTCCAAGTCGCAACGCGACATGTGCCCTCCGGGAAAGACGCACCCGTCGAAGGTCACGTCGGTGAACCTGGTGTTGGTGAACACGACCGGCGCGGTCGCGCGGACGGCGTCGAACGTGGCGTAGTCGATCCTGCACCCGTCGAAGACCACGTTGGCCCAGCGGTTCCCGGTAAAGCGCGCGCCGAGGATCTTGCAGTTGCGGAACACGATCCGGGACAGGTCACACTCGTCCCATTCCGCGGAGGCGAACAGGCAGCGCTCGATCCACACGGACTCCAGTCGCACCCGGGTGAAGGTGACCCGCTGCGCCTCGATGTTGCGGACGCGGCCGTTCGACAACCGGCTAGCGGCGGCGCTGAGGTGGCGAATCTCGCGGTCGGCGTACAGGTAACCGGACAGCGGATCCTTGGCCTGTAGGTCATCGACCGGACGCAGGTCGTCCTCCACATAGGGTAGAACGACCTGCGCCCGACCGTACGTCACGATCTCCACCAACGACCGCCTATTTCTTCCGAAAATACACTCTCTTCTTGCTGAATTTCGGCGCCGCCTTACTCCAGTTGTCCCACGCCGGCCTGTTGTCAAATCCGTCGGCACGTGAAGGCTGAATGTCGCGCCGCCGCGCCGATTCCCGATGCGTTTCGAGTAGTTCCATGATGACCGGCGCCCGCGTGGTGGCGAGGTCTTCGAGGATGGTCATACTACCTCCCGCTCTTCATGGGCAATGTCGTGTAGCGCGAGCACAAGCGCTTGAGTGGACGTCCGGCAGTGCTCGGTCTCGGTGACGCTGAACGTACCGTGTTCGAAGAACCGGTTGCCGGCGTGTGAACCCTGGCAATAGGCGAAGTAATCGCAGGTGGCCTTACACCGGCTGATTCCAGCCTGGAATTCGCGCACATAGGAAAGCTCAAGCCCGCTTTTCAGGATGACGGGCAACGGATCGGTCAGGACGTTGCCGGCGATGAAGTCGCCGTAGCGAGGGGCGTGCACGCCGAGTAATTCCGGGGAGAGCAGCACAACATTGCCATCCCAGCCGACGGTGGGGATGAGGTCATGCTCGGTGTCGGCGGCCCGCTCCTCCCGATCCAATGTCAGGAACTCCAGCAGCCGTTCGATTTCGCGCACCTTCATGCCGGGGTGGTCACGACTCCACCTGAAGGTGTCCCGCCAGAAGCGCCGCGCCTGCTCGAAGCCCGGCGTCCCAGTGTGTGTGTTGGCTCCCTCCTTCTCTTCCATGTTGAGGCCCAGGTGTGGACATCCAAGACCTGCAATGAAGTCAAGGATTTCCTTCGCGTCTCCCGTCGTGTCCTGGCTGATGACCGCGATTACCGTGAACGGAATCCCACGTTCCTTCAGTTTCTCAATGCCGGCCATGACGCGGTCGAACACTTCACCGCCGCGCCGGTCCACCCGTCGCCGGTTCATGGCGCGCGGCCCGTCGATGCTCACACCGACCGCCATGTCGTACTCGGCGAACAGGTCGCACCACTCGTCGGTGATCAGCGTCGCGTTGGTCTGGATCACCTGCCTGACTCGCTCGGCCCGGCGCAACACCTCGAACGGTCCGAGCAGCGCCGCGAGGCCCTTAGGTCCGATCGTGAGCGGCTCACCGCCATGCCAAACAATCTCCAGCCGACCCGATGACGGCCACTGATCGGGGATGCTCGACGCGACCGCCATGGACACGTCCGGTGTCATGTCCCGTTTCTTGCTTCGGGCCGGTAGATAGCAGTAGGCGCAGTCGACGTTACACAGCGTTGTGGGCTGCATGATGATGGTCTCCGGTTCGGCCGCGAACCAACAGTGCTGGTCCTGTTGGGTATGCGCGGCAACGGCAAGGTATTCCTGTGACTCCACAGCCATATTGCATTCCTTCCTGCCATGAGCGACCGATTGTCGGTCAGCGGTAGACCGAAACGGCGAGGTCGCCGATCGCGGCGTCGACGGAGGTGGTCACGGCGGGGATCGCCGCGAGATCGGGGGCCGGGTTGGTGGTGGTGAAGTGGGCGGTGATCGTGTCGAGACGGGCACGCAGGTCATCGGCGGGCAGCTCCAGGTTGAGGGTGTCTTCGATCCACAGGGCGCGGATGAGGCCACACAGGGCGTCGGCGGCTGGGTCGGGCGTGGTTGGGCGCGCGTCGAGGGACTTGACGCGCACGCGGGGGTAGTGGCGGGCGTTGACGACGTCGGTGGGGTCGGTGGGCTGATAGCGGACGCGGCCGAACCGCCGGGTTCTCGCGGTGACCACATTGGTGTTGATGAGGTGGATCAGGCTTCGTTCATAGAGGCTTGGGGCGGTGCCGGCGATGACCTCCCGCAGCGGCAGGCAAGCGCCGGTCATCGTGAGGTCGGCGACGACCCGCTCGGCGATCGGATCATCGGCCAGACGCCGAAGGTGGGGGTTGCGGATGCTGACGTACCCGGCCTCGGCGCGGATTTCGCCGGACAGGAGGAGGTCGATGAGGACGGCACCGGCCAGGCCGACGCTGAGGGTGGCGGGGTGGATGCGTGGTCGGTAGCCGTAGTCCTCGTCGTGGGCGAGCAGCCACAGCTCGTCGCGGACGCAGCGCCGGGGCGCGTGCCGGCCAGACATCGCAAAGGTCTCCTCTCGGGGTGGGCGGGTTATCGGTGGGTGGCGGCGATGGCGCGGAGCCGGGCGTGGGCGCCGCCGTAAGCGTCTGCGCCGCGGACGTACCGCTTGTCGAGCTGGGCGAGCATCGTGTAGTTCGGGTCGCACACGTTGCCGACCGGCGCGCGCCCGGCCTGGGCGACGAGCTGGTAGGCGTCAAGGGTGTCCAGCCCGGTCAGCTCGCCGACCCAGGTGACGAGGTCGTGCTGGCTCATCCGGTAGGCGTCCTCTAGCGGCCGGGCCGAGCCGACCGAGGAAAGCGCGGCGTCGGATTCGATCCGCGGGGTCGGCGTCGGCGCGCCCTTGATCAGGTCGACGACGAGGACGGCGTGCATCGCGGTCTCGACCGCCACGCCGCAGGCTTCGCCGTCGCCCTGGCGGGCGTGCCCATCGCCGAGTGCGAACAGCGCGCCCGGCACGTTGACGCCGAGGTACAGGGTGGCTCCGGGGCGCAGCTCCGGGGCGCAGCTCCGGGGTGTCCATGTTCCCGCCGTGCACGTCCGGCACGATCGTGGCGCGGACCTCGCCCGCGGCGGGGGCGACGCCGACGGTGCCGAGCATCGGCTCCAGCGGCAGGTCCACTGTGTAGTCCGAGGTGCGGGCGGTGTAGCGGACGGTGCCGGCGGCGGTGTCGATGGGGTACCGCCACACACGCTCATCCAGCGGCGGCTGCAACGTCGCCGTGGCGTGCGTGCCCGTCAGCGCACCGAAGTGCGGGAACGTCGAGGACCAGCCCACGTCGCGGGCGGGAGTGATCGACACCAGGTGCAGGGCGAGAGTGTCGCCCGGCTCCGCGCCGGCCACGTGGAACGGGCCGCTCACCGGATTCAGGAACGGATACCGGCAGACCTGGCTCGGCAGGTCGGCGATGCCCCGGACCCCGCCGCCGAAGCAGTCCTCGGTCATCACTCGCATCACCTGGCCGGGCTTGACCTCCATCACGGGGTTGACGCCGCCGAAGGTGTAGGCGAACTCGTGCCGCTTGGGCGTGTACTCGATGAGGTCGGTCATGACCGCTCCCCGGAAGAAAGGCCCGACAGGGTCGGTCGGCGCCCCGACAGCCACAGGCCCGCGAGCACCAGGACCCCGCCGCCGAGCCAGATCAGGCCCACCCGCTGGGCGAGGACGTTGGCGTGGATCGCGACGGCGACGAGCAGCCCGCCGCCCACCAGCGGGCAGACGAGGTGCGCGAGGAGATTGCGGCTGCGGTGCCGCACCACGTAATGCCAGACCACCGCCACATGCAGGGTCACGAACGCCAACACCGCCCCGAAGTTGATCAACCCTGCGAGCAGCGCGATGCCGTCGTCGCGGCTGGCCATGTACAGCCCGAGCCCGAGGGAGACGACCGCGACCAGAACCACGGCGTTGACCGGCACCGCGTGCCGCACCGACACCCGCGACAGGAAGCCCGGCAACTGCCTGTCGCGGGCCATCGCGAACAGCAACCGCGACGTCGCCACCTGCGCCACCAAGCTATTCGCCACACCCCACGCCAACGCCGTCGCGACCGCCGTCAACGTCGCCAACCACGCCCCGCCCGCCGCCTCCGCCGCGTCGTAGAATGCCGTACCGCCCGGATCGCCCTCGGCCAGCAGCTTGCCGGGATCGGGGACGAGCAGTGCCGCCATCCACGTCTGCGCCACAAACAGGGCGCCTGCGACGCCCAACGCGGCGATCATGGCCCGGCCGATCTGCCCGGCGCCGCCGCGGTTCTCCTCCGCGAGCATCGAGATGCCGTCGAACCCGAGGAACGACAGCATCGCCACGCTGACCGCGGCGAACACCACCGGCCACGAGAACATCTCGGCGTTGTAGAGCGGATCGAGCACCCGGCCGAGGGAGAACCCGCCGGCCTTGCCGTCCAGCAATGCGCGCACCGCGAAGTACAGGAACACGGCCAGCACCGCGAGCTCCCCCGCGAGGAACCACCGCGTCACCATCGCCGTCATCCGAATGCCGAACAGGTTGACCACCGTGTTCAGCCCCACGAAGCCGGCGATCCACACCCACACCGGAACCGCCGGCACCGTCGCGTTCATGGCCACCGCGGCGATCAGCGACAGCAGCCCGGGCACCAGCACGTAGTCCAGCAGAACCGCCCAACCAGCGAGGAACCCAACCGGCGCGCCGATCCCGCGGCCGGCGTAGTTGTAGACGCTGCCCGCCATCGGGAACGCGCGCACCATCTGCGCGTAGGAAACGGCGGTGAACACCATCGCCACCATGCCCACCGCGTAAGCAAGCGCGACCATCCCGCCCGAGGCGGCGAACACCCCGCCGAAGATCCCGAACGGCGCGATCGGCACCATGAAGATCAGCCCGTACGTCAACAGGTCCCGCAGCCCGAGCGTGCGGCGCAGCTCCTGCCGATAGCCGAACTGGGACAGGTCAACGTCGTCGGGTCCGTCGACCGTGACCGCGTACCGGCCTGACGCTGTTTGCATGGTGTCCTCCGAAGCTGTGTAGGCGAGGGGCGAAGTGGTGCCGGGTGTTCAGCGGCGCGACGCGGACGCCGCGCCGATCCGCGCGGTTCGAGGAGTGGGGGTGCCGGCGAGCCACGCGTCGTGAACCTGTGCGGCGTAGCGGAGTCGGGCCTCGTCACTGATCTCGTCCAGCCGCAACCGGGTCGAGCACGGCCATCGCAGACCACACGACCGGCACAACGGAACACGCTGAGGTGACGCCCGGTGCGCCAGCCGCAACCGCTCCGCCTGCTGCGTGGATCGGCGTCCTACGTCGGCTAGTGTTGCTCGCATGATCGCGGTCCTCACGGTCTCGGGATCGGCTCGGTGTCACGGGCGCTTTGATCTGCCGGCTCGTCCGGCAGCACGATGGAGTTGAGGAAGGCGTCGGCCCACCGCACCGACCAACACGGCCACGGCAACAGGCACCGGCCGCAACGGCCCGGGGTATCGGCCGGCGTATGCGCCCGCCAGAACATCGCCCCGACCATCCAGGCGACCCGCAGCTCGACGCCCGGCGGTGGCTCCAGTGACGGCAGCACCGTGCCGTTCGGCCCGGCCGTCACGGCGGAACCTCACCTCCTCGTCCAAGCGGTCGCGGCGGGCTAGCTCTAGTTGGTCCTGCCGTCGGGCATCCGTAACGGGGAAGGCATGGCGGTCACACGGGGCTATAACCGCCATGCCGGCCCGTTTCACCCGCCGCCGCGGCCCTTGCTCGACGGCATCGGGGAGACGTGGAAAGCCTGGCGGGCTACCCTCACCGTGCGGAAGGGGCTCAATGTCCGCAGATGTCAGCTAACAGCCGGCAAGGCACAACAGGCACGGGGAGGCGACCTGTGGATGGCACATTCGGTGCCGTGCTACGCGCAATACGCACAGGCGAACGGAAGCTGAGTCTCCGCGGCCTGGGACAGCTCGTTGGCTACTCCGGCGGCTACATCCACGACCTGGAGCAGGGCCGTCGGCCTCCCAATGCGGACCTCGCACGGCGACTCGACGTCGCGCTCGACAGCGGGAAGCGGCTCTACGAACTTGTGGCTCAGCTCCAGCCGGACGACCAGGAGTGCGGAGTCCGCTCCCACAAGTTTCTGCCCGCGTACGTCGGTCCGGATGCCGTGCAACGGCTCGCTGAGGGCCTGGGCGCCTGCGATGCTGAGTCGCAATGGCTCGATTGCCGCGTCGTGCCGGTGGAGCGGCCCGACGGAGCATCGTGCGAGCTGTGGCTGTGGCCGTTCGGCGTTGCTGTTTACCACCTGGCTGAGGACCGCTCGTGGCCTGACCTGACGACGCTTGCGCGGTGGCGCTACGACACGTACCCGCAGGACATGCAGTGGGCCTCCGGGCATCTGTCCGCTGCCGGGGAAGTCCGAGCCAATGTGGACTATGCCCTGTCGGCATACTGGGTCCACACCCCGACGTGGCGCGGTGACCAGCTCGACACCGCGCTGAGGATGCTCTCGATGCCACGAATTCTCACAGGCGGCGCCGCGGGCGATGTCGAGGCGCACCTACTGTCCAACGGCTGGACTCACCCCGAGATCCAGCCGTTTGGCGTCGAGGGTGTGTCGATCGGATACGCGTCGTGGGCTGGCGTGGTCTACCACCCGCTGTGCCTGGAGCGGGCGCTAGGGGAGGAGCGGCTAGTCGCGTGTGAGCTGGCGGTGCAGGCCGTGTGGGAGTATGCGGCGTGGATCGCGAAGCAGGTCGAGGCGGGCAAGGACCCGGCCGTTCCGGACAGCTACGGGTGGCGGTGGCTCCGCGGCGTGCAGTCACGGTTGGGCACGCCTAGGCCGCAAGAGACCGGGGCGCACCGATCCATGAGGGAGGCGATCGTGAGGACCAGCACCCTGGACCAGATGCTGGCAAGCTCCATTGACACGATGCGAGACGTAGCATGAGCCGGGGCCTGGCCGGTGCGGTGCTGGTCATCATCGACGTCCAGCACGGGTTCGTGCGGCCGGCGTCGGCGCACGTAGTACCGGGCATCCGGGACCTGGCGGGTCGCTGGACCCGGGCGGGCGGGACTACTGTGCTGACCCGATACCTGAACCGTGACGGCAGCGCATTCGAGCGGCTTATAGGCTGGTCCGGGATGATGCCCGGCACGCCGGATGTCGAGCTAGTCCCAGAGATGGCAGGCGCGGCACGGCGGGCGGTCGCGGTCGTCGACAAGCACACGTACAGCTCGCTGACCGAGGAAGTGTGTGGACTCATCGCTGAGCACGGCTGGACCGACCTGTATCTGTGCGGGATCGCGACGGAGAGCTGCGTACTGAAGACCGCGGTGGACGCCTTCGAGGCCGGGTTGACGCCATGGATCATCACGGACCTGTCCGCGTCGCATGCTGGCGAGGAGGCGCACCAGGCGGGTCTTTTGGTCTCTTCCCGGTTTATCGGGCGAGGGCAGCTCATCACGGCGGCCGACGTGGATGCCCGAATGCTGCGTCGCTCAGCGTAGCTCCAGCCTCTCGCCTGCTTCGCACTGTCCAGGCATAGACCGACTGATCGAGAGCCCAGAGGTGCCCCTAACGCACGAGGTTTGAGGATCTCGGGCGTTATCGGCAGCGCTCGATCTTGACGGCGCCGCCCCGCGACGAAGCGGAGCGGCGCCTTACCCGTACCTGTCCTCAGGACGTCACAAAAGACCAGGTGCAGCGGCGCTCAAGAGCCGACGTCCAGCCGCGCCGTGGTCCAGGCATCAACGTCCGAGCGGCGGAACCGCAGGTGCTTGCCGAACCGTGCGCCCCGTGGCGCCTTCCCCCGCGAGCGCCACTGGTACACGGTCGCCGCCGGTACCCCCAGCTCGGTAGCGAGATCGTCGACAGTCAGCCACTCTTTGGCCTTGTTGATGACATCCTCCTAGACGCGAACAATGCCCTACGACCGTTTCCGGAGGTGGTCAACTGTTCCAATCATGCCTGGCTCAATGCTAAGTGCTCCACGCATGTCCGCTACAGCGAGGGAGAGCGTGACGGTGGACGTACAACGAACCATCGGCGGGGGCGCCTACGTCGAGTACGACATGGCCGCCCGCCTAGCCGAACTCGGCGACCGGCTGGTGCCGCCCAGCATGGTCGCCACGCTGCCAGCCATCGACGGCCTGCCAGCCATCAGGCTCGCAATCGTCGTCCGCGACGGCATACCGGTGTGCCGGCGGATCGAGATCGAGTCCGCGCCGGAGGGACGTGACGTGCGGCAGGCCGACCTCGACGCCATCAACGTCGACGACCTGATCGAACGGGTGTGCTCCGCGGTCGGTGCGCGCGTGCTCCGGCGCACGGACGCCGACAGCGACGCGGCGGCCTGGGAGTGGAACGACGCCAACGCGGTCGAACCGGCAGCGCGAAGCGGTCGGCCCGTGCGGCTGTCCGACGAACGGATCCGGCGGGCCGCCGAGGTGTACCGCGCCCACCTTCACGAGCGCCCGACCCAGGCAGTGGCCGCAGCGTTCGGCATCGCCCCCCGCACCGCCGCGAAGTACGTCGGAGAAGCCCGTATCCGTGGGTTCCTTCCCCCCACCACGCCCGGCAAGAAACAGGCATAGGGCCGCTACAGCAAGGCGGCCGGTGACGGGTTGCAGCCCATCACCGGCCTGATGTCCCCCACCCAGGGTTTAGTTGAGACAGGAGACGAGTCGAGTATGGCAGTCCAGGATTTGTGGTACCTCAGCGCCGGGTCAAGTCCGACCTTCACGGCAAGCGTATGCGCTACCGCGTCCGGTACATCGACGCGTCTGGCAAGTCCACAACGAAAGCCTTCGAGAAGAAGGGCGACGCCGACGCGTTCGACTTGGCGGCCCGTGCCGGAACCGCACCCGAGGTCAAGCTCGACCAGAGCGAGAAGCGGATCAGTTTCGGCGAGTACGCCGAGCGTTGGCGGGTCTCCCGGTCTATCGGTCAGTCACTGGAGTACCAGTTCTCCGCGGCTTCTCGCAGGCGCCCAAGTGGGTGCCTACGAGCGAAGGTGATCCCGGACAACCCGTGCAAGGCCGTACGGCTCTCGGCCGTACGGTTCAACCTGCTGAATGCGGTGCTGAACGCCGCCGTCGTAGACAAGGACCACGTCAGGTCATGCCTGCGCAATCACCTCGTCTCGGCATTCGTGTGCGCACCGATGACTGGGCTGCGGCGGTCAACTGCTTGGCGATCCGACAAGCGGCCGGTACGCGCCATCACCGTGACTGACGTCCTGGAGTGGAGGATGTCCTCGCTCTGCTCGATGTTGTACCGGATCAGTTCGCCGCCGCCATCTGGCTTGGCGCCGGTCAAGGGATGCGGCTCGGCGAGGTCTTAGGCATGGAGGCTGGCACCCGTTGTGTGGACTATCTCGCGCGCGAGGTTCACGTGGTGCAGCAACTGCGGTTCCACGCGAAGCAGTACGGCGGCTTCTATCTTGGGCCACCCAAGAGTGGATCAGTCGGCGACGTTGACCTGGACGACCAGGTCGCCGTCATACTCGCCGAGCACCTTCGCGCACACCCACCGGTCACGGTTGAGCTCCCGGACATCACAGCCGGCACCCCGGACGCCGGCAAGTCGGCCCCCGTCCGTGAGGTTGGCCTCTTGTTCACAAACGAGAACGGCAGGCCGATTCAGGACCAGCGATGGTCAGAGATGTGGATGAACTGGCGCTCAGCCGCAGGCTGGCCCGAGGAGGGCACCTTCCACAGCCTGCGGCACTACTTCGCCACAACGTTGATCACGCAGGGCGCAGACCCGACCGAGGTGCAGAAGGCGCTACGGCACCGCAACCTACGGACCACCCTGGAGACCTACGTCCACTGGTGGCCCAAGAGTGAGCGGCGCCGCAGCATCGTGAGTGCCGTGCTCAACGACGCTGACAGAAAGCGCCGCCGGAGCGCGACCGGAACCTAGTTTGTACTAGATCTGTACTGGAGCCCCTGATCAGATGCGTTTCCGCAGGTCAGGGCCTCATTGTGTGGAGACGAGGGGAATCGAACCCCTAACCCCCGCCTTGCAAAGGCGGTGCTCTGCCAATTGAGCTACGTCCCCTTGGCCACCCGGCCGCGGGGCCGTGTGGCGCCTGGCGGGTAGGTCAGCGCAGGTCGGGCGCGGTGGTCGCCTCGTGCCAGAGCTCACGCTCGTCGTTGGCGTCCTTGATCTTCTTGACGACCACGGCGGCTGCGCCCGCGACCACCAGCAGCAGGAGAAGCTTCTTGAACATCTCGTTCGCCCTCTCAACACTGAGTGACCCCGGGTGGACCTGGGAGTGGGGCTAGCTGGAATCGAACCAGCGACCTCATCGTTATCAGCGATGCGCTCTAACCGACTGAGCTATAGCCCCGCTTGCGAGACGCAAGGTTACCCCATGCCCTGCGTCTCGCTCAAAACGGTTCAGTCGCGCTCCGCCAGGGTGACCTCGATGCCGCCCACGAGGTCGGCACAGACGTTGTAGACGAACGCCCCCAGCGTGGCCAGGGCGGTGAACAGAACCATGTTGACGGCGCCCAACAGCGCCGCGCTGCCGATGACGAGCTTCGCGGTGATCACAAAGTCGTCGCTAGTCGCGGTGGCCTGATCCGTGGAGGCCGTGAGCTGGCCGATCGTCTTGTTCAGGCTCTCGAACACGCCGAGTGCGTCGAGCACCGTGTAGAGCAGCGCCGTGGCCACAACCGAGACGATGAACAGCACCAGCGAGGCGGCGAAGGAGAACTTCATCACCGACCACGGGTCGATCTTCTTCAGCTGGAGCCGGGCCCGGCGCGGACCACGCGACGCAGCAGCAGCGACCGTCGCCCGGACGTTGCGTACCGCCTCGCCGACCTGAGTGCGGGCCGTTGGCGGAGCTGTCGTGGCCCCCCCAACGCTCGCCGCGCCAACGCTGGCCGCCCCGACGCTGGCGGAACCCACACTCGCCGATCCCACGCTCGTGGCCTGGCCCGCGCCTGGCGTGGCGACCCCCATCACGGAGGTACGGCCGGCGCTCGCCGACGGGATCGACCCGCTGTGACGCTGCTGCCCGGACGACGAACTGACGTTGCCGGTCGGACGCGCCGCACCTGACGGCGGAGTGGCGCTGCCCGCCGGGCGCGCCGCGGCGGGCGGAGCGCTCGACGGAGGCGGCGTGTTGCTGGCCGGCGCCTGCGGCGGGGAGGGCTGGGCAGTCGGCGCCGTGGGCGTGGAGACCGCCCGGAGCGACGAGTTGAGCGGCGGTGGGACCGGCGGCACCGAGGTGGCCGCCGGCTGCGGAGGCGGCGACGGCGACGCCACCACCGACGGCCGCAGGCTGCCGGTGATGCTCGGCGCCGTCGACGACTTCGCCGAGGTCGCATCCGAACCAGCCGACCCGGACGAAGGAGCGCCGCCGGCAGCGGGCGTGGACCCGCCGGCCGGCTTCGACTGCTGCTGCCCGCTGGCTGGGGGCGTGGACGACCCGTTGGTCGACGAGGTCCCTGCCGGCTTGCCGCCCTGGGGCGCCGAAGGCGTGGCCTCGGCCTCGCCCGGCACCACCGCGCGCCCGACGGCAGCCGTGCCGACCGCCGCTGTGGCCCGGGCGGGACCGCCGGCCTGCGGCTTGTCGTCGCCGCTGCTCTTGCCGTCGCTCATTTACTCATCCTGTCCATCGGGCTCATCAGCGTTCCGTGCGATCGCCACCAGCGTCACCCCAGCGGGGAGGTCCATGAGCTTAACGCCCATGGTGTTCCGGTCCCTTGTCCGGCGAACCGGCTTGACGGGAGTCCGGATGACTCCGCCGTTGGAGGTAATTGCAAACAACTCATCATCGGGGGTGACCGCAAGTGCACCGATCAAACTGCCACGCTTCACCACGATCTTCGCGGTTACGACGCCCTTACCGCCACGACCCTGTACCGGATACTCCTCGATCGGCGTCCGCTTGGCGAACCCGCCGTCAGTGGCGATGAGAACCTCCAGGCCGTCGCGGACGACCTCCATCGACAGGAGCTCGTCACTGTCAGTGAAACGCATACCGATAACGCCGGAAGTGGCACGGCCCATCGGTCGCAGTGCGTCATCGTCGGCGTGGAAGCGGATCGCCTGGGCGTGCTTGCTGACCAGGAGAAGGTCGTCGTTGCCGTTGATCAGCGCGGCGCCGACCAGCTCGTCGTCCTCACGCAGGTTGATGGCGATGACGCCGCCCTGCCGGTTGGAGTCGAAGTCGGTGAGCTTGGTCTTCTTCACCAGACCGTTACGGGTGGCGAGCACCAGGTACGGCGACACCTCGTAGTTCCGGATCTGGATGACCTGAGCGATCTTCTCGTCCGGCTGGAACGCGAGCAGGTTGGCGACGTGCTGGCCACGGGCCGCGCGGTTCGCTTCGGGCAGCTCGTACGCCTTCGCCCGGTAGACCCGGCCCTTGTTCGTGAAGAACAGGATCCAGTTGTGCGTGGAGCCGACGAAGAAGTGGGCGACGATGTCGTCCTGCTTCAGCGCCGCACCCTGCACACCCTTGCCGCCGCGCCGCTGCGAGCGGTACAGGTCAACCTTGGTGCGCTTGGCGTACCCGGTGCGCGTGATCGTGACGACCACGTCTTCTTCGGCGATGAGGTCCTCGATCGAGACGTCACCGTCGAACGGGATGATCTTTGTGCGCCGGTCGTCACCGTGCTTGTCGACGACCTCGGTGAGCTCCTCGGCGATGATCTGCCGCTGCCGCTCCGGGCTGGCGAGGATGGCCTCGAGCTCGGCGATCTCAGTCATGATCTGGTTGTACTCGTCGATGATCTTCTGGCGCTCTAGGGCGGCCAGTCGACGCAGCTGCATGTCCAGGATGGCGGTGGCCTGGATCTCGTCGATCTCCAGCAGCCCCATGAGGCCGGACCGGGCAGACTCGACGGTGTCCGAGGCGCGGATGAGCGCGATCACCTCGTCCAGCGCATCGAGCGCCTTGAGGTAGCCGCGCAGAATGTGGGCGCGCTCCTCCTTCTTACGCAGCCGGTACTTCGTCCGCCGGACGATGACCTCGACCTGGTGCTCGACGTACAGCCGCACCATCTGGTCGAGGCGCAGCGTGCGCGGCACGCCGTCGACGATCGCCAGCATGTTGACGCCGAAGGACTGCTGCAGCTGGGTGTGCTTGTACAGGTTGTTCAGCACGACCTTCGCCACGGCGTCGCGCTTGAGCACGATCACCAGGCGCTGACCCGTACGACCGGAGGACTCGTCGCGGATGTCGGCGATACCGGTGAGGCGGCCCTCCTTGACCAGTTCGGCGATCCGCTCGGCGAGGTTGTCGGGGTTGACCTGGTACGGCAGTTCGGTGACGACGAGCGTCTGCCGGCCGCGGCGGTCCTCCTCGACCTCGACGACGGACCGCATCATGACCGAGCCGCGACCGGTGCGGAACCCTTCGGCGATGCCCTCGGTGCCGACGATCAGGGCACCGGTGGGGAAGTCCGGCCCCTTGATCCGCAGCATGAGCTGGGCGAGCGTCTCGTCGTCATCGGCGTCTGGGTTGTCCAGGCACCACTTGACGCCCGCGGCGACCTCGCGGAGGTTGTGCGGCGGGATGTTGGTCGCCATGCCGACGGCGATACCGGCCGAGCCGTTGACCAGCAGGTTCGGGAACCGGCTGGGCAGGATCGTCGGCTCGGTGGAGCGGCCGTCGTAGTTAGGCATGAAATCGACGGTGTCCTCGTCGATGTCACGCAGCATCTCCATCGCAAGGTGATGAAGCCGACATTCGGTGTTGTGGCTGACGAACCCGTTCGAGATGAACGCGTGGTCGTCTGTGTCGACCCGGATCGAGTAAACCGGCTGAACACCAGCGTCCTCGACGGTCTCGACCGTGGCGTAGTAGAAGCGGCCATCGGCGACTGACTCGGCTACCTCTAGCACGTCCGGGTCGGTAATCCGCGCGGCGATCTCGTCGCGGCGCTGCTCCCAGCGAGAAATCCGGTCGACGTTGTTCCGCCGCAGCCAGTCTTTCTCGGTCCAGCGGGTGGCGCCGTACTTGCGGATGAAGTCGGCGAGGAACGGCACGTGGTCATCCGAGAGCGACCGGCTGTCGGCCGGTACCGTTGCCAGCGCCTCGTCCAGCTGGGCCTGCTTACGGCCGAGGAAGCCGACGCAGTTCGCGAAGATGCGGGCGTCACGCCGGTTGGTGATGACGACCTTGATCTCGCCGCTCTCATTCCGGCACTGCCTGGCGATGACGCCGAACTCCAGCAGGAGCTGCTGCACCTCGGTGGCGAGCTGCTCGCTGCGGGTCGAGTACGAGATCTGGATCGCGTTGCGCGGCAGCAACGAGCACGAGCCGTCGCCCTCGAAGAGCGACTGCAAGAACGCCCGCTTCACGGCGGGCACGGCCCGCCAGACAAACTCCGGCACACGTTTCGCCGCGCTGCGGTGGCCGACCATCTCGCCGAGGACACTCCGGCGGAAGTTGGCTATGCCGGTGCGCAACTTGAGCAGTCGGCGGCCAGTGACAGTCACCTCGGTCTGAATGTTCCGATTGCCACCGACAGCGAAGTCAAACGCCGCCAGCACACGCCCGAAGTAGTCCTCGTCCGTGTTGTCGAAGCCTGCCTGCTGCTCGCCAGTCCAGCCCTCGGAGATGAACGCGCCAGCCAGGGTCGCGGCCTCGACCAGCTCCATCGCCGGCACGCCGAACTCCTGGGCGGGGATCCGCTGCATGGCGACGTGGTCGCCTGGCTGGATCTCCTCCATGAGCTTCCACAGCAGCGTCGGCACGCCAGCCAGGTTCACCAGGCACAGCACCGGGTGGTTCTTGGTGCCCGTGAGCTGGTAGCCCTCGCGGGTGGTCAGCTTGAGCGTCTCGTGATCACCGGAGTGGAAGAACTTCGACGCGTGGACCGGATCGCCGTTTCGGTCGACAACCTTGAGGTCGATGTCGGAGTCCGAGTTCGGCGCCGCGTTCTCGACGACTGTGCCTATCTCAACCGTGCCATCACTTACGGTACGGATGCGACTACCACCAGTAAGGCAGTAGCGCATCGCGGCTGCTGGATCGTTGCCCGGCGAGCCGAAGTTGCCGTTGCCGTCGACTAGCGGGTATCGCAGCGACCAGGGCTGCGCCATCCGGACCACGGAGTCGTAGATCGACGTGTCGCCGTGCGGGTGGTAGTTACCCATCACGTCGCCGACGACGCGCGAGCACTTCACGTACCCACGGTCGGGGCGGAAGCCGCTGTCGAACATGCCGTAGAGGATCTTGCGGTGCACCGGCTTGAGGCCGTCGCGGACGTCGGGCAGCGCACGGCCGACGATCACGCTCATCGCGTAGTCGAGGTAGCTCCGCTGCATCTCGACCTCAAGCCCGATGGGCTCGACGCGGTCGTGAGGTGGCGGAGTAGTGATCTCAGTCACGGCCTAGGGCTACCTTCCGGTGTGGACAGGGTTGTGGACACTGTGGACATCGTTCGCCGAAAAGCCGCGCGAGCGGTCAGACGTCAAGGAACCGGACATCCTTCGCGTTGCGCTGGATAAACGAGCGCCGCGCCTCGACGTCCTCGCCCATGAGGACGCTGAACAACTCGTCCGCGGTGGCGGCGTCGTCGAGGGTGACCTGGAGCAGCGTCCGGCTGGCCGGGTTCATCGTGGTCTCCCACAGCTCCGGGTAGTTCATTTCGCCGAGACCCTTGAACCGCTGGATGTCGTCCGGCTTGGCCTTCGGGTTCTTCTCCTGGCGCAGCGCGATGAGGCCATCCCGCTCCCGGTCGGAGAAGGCGTACTGGGCATCGTCGCCCTTCTTGTTCCACTTCACCTTGTACAGCGGCGGCTGGGCGAGGTAGACGAAGCCCAACTCGACCAGCGGGCGCATGAACCTGAACAGCAGGGTGAGCAGGAGCGTCCGGATGTGCTGGCCGTCGACGTCGGCGTCGGCCATCAGCACGATCTTGTGGTATCGCAGTTTCTCGATGTCGAACTCGTCGTGGATTCCGGTGCCCAGGGCGGTGATCATCGCCTGGACCTCGTTGTTCTTGAGCACCCGGTCGATCCGCGCCTTCTCGACGTTGAGGATCTTGCCGCGCAGCGGAAGGATCGCCTGGGTACGCGGGTCGCGGCCCTGCTTGGCCGAGCCACCTGCGGAGTCACCCTCGACGACGTAGAGCTCGCACTCCTGCGGATCCGAGGACTGGCAGTCCGACAGCTTGCCCGGCATCGAGCTGGACTCGAGCAGGTTCTTGCGGCGGGCCAACTTGCGCGCCTGCTGAGCGGCGATCCGGGCCCGGGACGCGGCGGCGGCCTTGTTGATGACGATCTTCGCCTCGGCGGGGTTACGCTCCAACCAGTCGCCCAGCCAGTCGTTGCACGCCTTCTGCACGAACGACTTCGCCTCGGTGTTGCCCAGCTTGGTCTTCGTCTGGCCCTCGAACTGCGGGTTCGCGATCTTCACCGAGATGATCGCCGCGAGGCCCTCACGGATGTCGTCACCGGTGAGGTTGTCGTCGTTGCCCTTGAGCAGCTTGTTGTTCTTGGCGTACCGGTTGACGATCGACGTCAGCGAGGTGCGGAAGCCCTCGTCGTGAGTGCCGCCCTCGTGTGTGTTGATCGTGTTGGCGAAGGAGTAGATCGACTCGCCGTAGCTCTCGTTCCACTGCATCGCGACCTCGATCGCGATGCCGTCGCCCTCGGCGCCGAACTCGATGACTGACTTGTGCATCGGCGTCTTGGTGGCGTTGAGGTGCCGCACGAAGTCGGCGATGCCGTTCTTGTACTGGTAGACGACCTCCTTCGGCACCTCGTCGCGCTCGTCGCGGAGGATCATCGCGAGGCCGCGGTTGAGGAAGGCCATCTCCTGCATCCGGCGGGAGATCGTCTCGAAGTTGTACGTGGTGGTCTCGAAGATCGTCGGGTCGGCCCAGAAGGTGATCGTGCTGCCGTGCTCGTTGGTCTGACCGCGCTTCTCCAGCTTCGCCGCCGGCTTGGTGGCCTGGTACGGCTGGTACCAGACGAAGCCGTCCTTCTTGATCTCCACCTCCATGCGGGTGGAGAGGGCGTTGACGACGGAGGCACCGACGCCGTGCAGACCGCCGGAGACCGCGTACGACTTGCCGTCGAACTTTCCACCGGCGTGCAGGGTGGTGAGGATGACCTCGAGAGCCGGCTTCTTCTCCACCGGGTGCATGTCGACCGGGATGCCGCGGCCGTTGTCCGTGACCCGCACACCGCCGTCTGCCAGCAGCGTTACCGAGACCGTGTCGCAGTAGCCGGCGAGCGCCTCGTCGACCGCGTTGTCGACGATCTCTTGCACCAGGTGGTGCAGGCCGCGCTCGCCGGTCGAGCCGATGTACATACCCGGCCGCTTGCGGACCGCCTCGAGGCCCTCCAGGACTGTGATCGAACTAGCGCCGTAGGTATCTGTCTTCTTGGCTGCCACGGAGTAGGCCTCAGCTGCTCTCTCCGCCACGGGACGGCGGGGTCAGGCGCACGAAGGAAGCCATCGCTGATGCCGGCGCAAAATGCGCTCGGTGTGGACGACAGGTGCCCGCGCGCGCGGGTTACGGATTCAGTCTACCGACCCTGGGCGAGCAGAACGCGCATTGGCACGCCTTAAAGCCATCTGAGCGCGTTGACACCCCTTCCGCAAGGTCCCCCACACGCTCCGCGTTCGGTTAGCGTCTGCCTGCGACAGTCGGCTGGGAGTACGGAGACGTCGCGCTCCCCGATCAACCGAACCGTACAACCTCGACAGCGCTCGCGCCCGTCACCGCTAACAGCGACAAACTTGGGTTAACGATCGTACCGGAACGGCTTGTCGGGTACGCCGCCGCCAGCAAGCCGTCCAGCGGGATGTCGTTCTCGCCATCGACCAGAGCGGCTCGATGGCGCCCTCGGTCGTCTACGCGAGCGTGCTCGGCGCTGTGCTGGCAACCGCGGCGACGTCGGCGCCTGGGCCCAACGCCGCTTCTGAGGATTTCCGCTCCTGGTTGGCGTCCACCTGAGTGCTAGATCAACGTTGATCCACAGAATCCACAGACGTCTTGTGGATAACTCTGGCGCCGGGGTGCCGCGCGTGGTCAATGTTGATCAATGTGCGGTATGGCATGCTGCCCAGGCGACGTAGAGGGGAGCGATGGCCGAGCACCGGGGACCGCTGATCACCACCGAGCAGGCCGCGCAGCGCCTCGGGGTGAAGCCGGCGACCCTGTACGCCTACGTAAGCCGCGGCCTCCTGGTCAGCATCCGCGGCGCCGACGGGCGTACCAGCCTTTTCGACCCCGACGAGGTCGATCGGCTGATCACCCGGCCCCGCCGCGGCCGCACCCCGCGTTCGGCAGCGTTCACCGTCCACACCCGGCTCACCGACGTCCGCGACGGGCGCCTGCTCTACCGCGGCGTGGACGCGTGCACCCTCGCCGGCATCCAGCCGATCGAGGCGGTCGCTCGGTGGCTGTGGACGGGATCGCTCGACGACGCGCCGTTCGTCGCGCCTGTCCACACCGTGGAGCTGGCACGGCGTCTCGCCACAGCGCTGCCCCGCGCCCGCACGGTCGACCGGATCCGCACGGTGATCGCCGCCGTCGCCGCGACCGATCCACTCCGCGCCGACCTACGCCCGGACGCCGTGGCCGCCACCGCCGGCGGGCTGCTCGCCGCAGTCGTGGACGGGCTTCCGGAACGACACGAACAGCGGGCGGACAGCGCCCGACTGGCGAGCCGCCTGTGGTCGAAGCTCGCCCCGGACGCTCCGCCACCCGGGTCGGTCGCCGCGCTGGACGCCGCCCTGGTCCTCCTCGCCGACCACGACCTCGGCCCATCGACGCTGGCGGCCCGGATCGCCGCGTCCGCACGCGCGCACCCGTACGCCGTGGTCGCGGCCGGGCTGGCGACGCTCGACGGTCCGCGGCACAGCGGCTCAAGCACCGCCATCCACCGCGCGCTGACCGACGCCGAACGCGAGGGCAGCGGCACGGTGCTGTCCCGTCTCCTCTCCGAAGGCCGCCGACTGCCCGGCTTCGGCCACCTGCGTTATCCACAGGGCGACCCGCGCGGTCGGGCGCTGCTGGACCGGTTGGCGACGACCCCACCGGACCGGTCCCGCTGGGACCTGGTCGCGGAGTTCCTCGCCACGAGCGCGCGGGGCACGCCGGTGCCGCCCAACATTGACTTCGCCCTCGCGGCACTGAGCTTCACGTCGGGCATGGACGCCGACGCCGGCGAGGCGGTGTTCGCGCTGGCCCGCACCACGGGCTGGATCGCGCACGCCCTGGAGGAGTACGCCGAGGAGCCGGACCGGTTCCGCCCGCAGTCGGTGTACTTCGGCCCCGATCCGGTGGCACCGGTTGACGCGGCGACCCCGGCCGGCCCGGTCGTACCCGACCACCCGTAGCACCTGGCGCAGCCCGAGTCTGGCTCCGGCACTGGCATGTGATCAACATTGATCCACAGAATCCACAGACGCCCTGTGGACAAGCCTCAGGCCTCATTGAGTTGGTGCAATCAATGTTGATCAATATTGCCAAGGTTTGCCCGCGGGTTCGGCGCGAGGTGGGTAACCCTGAAGACGGGCGGACAGCGGCTCAACGGACGCGCGTAACGGCGCCGGTGTCGATCAGGACGGCAGGGCTCAGGAGTCGCACGCAATGAACGGGCCGGGCCACCGGGGCGGTCCCGGCAAAGGCGTGCGCGGCCTGAGCAGCCTGGCTTCGGCGTGATCTACGGGTGGACCTTTCCGGAACGGACGTCAGCCGTAGGTGTCGCGGGGCCCGCGGCCTGGCACCGACCGCGGCCCACGCTTCCAGCTGGGCGCGGCTGGCCCGTGCACGCGGATCTTGGTCACCACGTTGTCGCCGAGTTCGGCACGGATCCGGCCGAGGATCTTGCCGGTGAGCATCCGCAGCTGGGTGGCCCACGCGGTTGACTCGGCCTGCAACGTCAGCTCGCCGTCGCGCAGCCCCACCGGCCGGCAGTGGTCGGCGATCTCGGGCCCGACGAGCCGGTCCCACGAGCCGAGGACCGTCGCCTCGGCCGTGTTCTTCTCCCAGCCGCGGTCCTCGACGAGGCGGCGGATCAGCCCGCCGAACGGCTGCGGATCGCGCGCATCGGGGCCGGCGCCGGAGTAACCACGGCGGCGGCGCTCGCCCTTGCCGTCGGCGCCACGCCGCCCACGCGTGGACGGCGTCCGCCCGGAAGCCCGGGCGGCATCGAGCGCCGCGCGGGCGAGCTGCGGCCCGGTGCGCTTCGGCGGCTCGCCCGGGGCGGACGGCTCCCCGGTCGGCTTCGATGGCTCGCCGGAACCCCCGGCGGGCGTCGAAGAACCAGCGGAGTCGGGTCTGTCAGCGGACACGGCGGACCTCGCCGCCGGCCACGTCGTACCGGGCACCCTGCAGCGCCTCCGGGACGTCCTGGGCCACCGCGGCCGTGACCAGCACCTGCGACGCGTCGCTCACGAGTTCAGCCAACCGCTCGCGGCGCTGGGTGTCCAGCTCCGCGAACACGTCGTCGAGGATCAGTACGGGTTCGCCGCCGTCCGCGCCCAGCAGGTCGTAGCTGGCCAGACGGAGTGCGAGCGCGAACGACCACGACTCGCCGTGGCTGGCGTACCCCTTGGCGGGGAGGTCACCGAGTTGCAGGACGAGGTCGTCGCGGTGCGGTCCGACGAGAGTGGTGCCCCGCTCGACCTCCTGGCTGCGGACGCGCGCGAGTGCGTTGAGGAGTTGGGCGGAGATCACCTCACGGTCGGCGACCAGTTCGACCGGCGGCCGCGGTTCGTCGTCGGGCGAGAGCGAGCTTCGGTAGGCGATCCGCGCGCGGCCCTTGCCGTTGCTCACGGCGTCGTACGCCTTCTCGACGTACGGCGTCAGCGCGGCGAGTGCCTCGACGCGGCCGGCGAGCAGTTCGGCACCGAGCGTGGCCAGGTGCCCGTCCCAGACGTCCAGCGTGCGCAGGTCGCCGGCGCCGGTCGACGACTTGGCCTTGCGCGCGAACGCGGACGTCTTCAACAGGGCGTTGCGCTGCTTGAGAACCCGGTCGTAGTCGGCCCGGACCCCGGCGTACCGGGGCGAGCGAAGGACCAGCAGCTCGTCGACAAATCGACGTCGTTCGCTCGGGTCACCGCGGACCAGAGCCAGATCCTCCGGCGCGAACAGCACCGTGCGGAGCGCGCCGAGCACGTCTCGCGGCCGCGTCACCGGGGACCGGTTCAGCCGCGCCCGGTTCGCCTTACCCGGCACGATCTCCAGCTCGACCAGCAGTTCCCGAGCGTCCCGGACGATTGCCGTCCGGACGACCGCCCGGGCGGCGCCGGCGCGCACCAGCGGCGCGTCGGTCGCCACCCGGTGGCTGCCGAGCGTGGCGACGTACCCGATCGCCTCGACCAGGTTGGTCTTGCCGTGGCCGTTGGGGCCGACGAGAACGCTCGGCCCCGGGTCGAGCGCCAGTTCGGCGGTCGGGTAGCTGCGGAAGTCGACCAGCGAGAGGTGCCGTACGTACACGCGATCAGGTGTCAGTGGTCGAGCCCGGACCGCCGGCGCCGGCCTCGGCCGCGTCAGCTGCGGCCTTGGTCACGGCGTGGCCGCCGAACTGGTTGCGCAGCGCCGCGACGGCCTTCATCGCCGGCGAGTCAGCCTGCCGGGACGCGAACCGGGCGAAGAGCGCGGCGGAGATCACCGGCATCGGCACGGAGTGGTTGATCGCCTCCTCGACGGTCCACCGACCCTCACCGGAGTCGTTGACGTATCCCTTGATCTGGTCGAGCTTGGGGTCTTCCTCCAGCGCGAGGACCAGCAGGTCCAGCAGCCAGGAGCGGACGACCGTGCCCTGGGTCCAACTCCTGAGCACGCCCGGGACGTCCTGCACGACCTCGGCGGCCTCGAGCAGCTCGAAGCCCTCCGCGTAGGCCTGCATCATCCCGTACTCGATGCCGTTGTGAACCATCTTGGCGAAGTGCCCGGCGCCCACCGGACCGGCGTGCACGAAGCCGCTCTCGCCCGGCGGCTTGAGCGCGTCGAACGCCGGCTTGACCTTGGCCACGTTCTCCGGGTCGCCACCGACCATGAGCGCGTAGCCGTTCTGCAGACCCCACACGCCGCCGGAGACGCCGCAGTCCAGGTAGCCGATGCCCTTGGTGGCGAGCAGCTCGGCGTTCGCCTTGTCGTCGGTGAAGCGGGAGTTGCCGCCCTCCACGACCACGTCCCCGGGCTCCAGCAGCTCGGAGAGGGTCTGCACGGTCTGCCGGGTGGGGTCACCGGCCGGGATCATCACCCACACGACCCTGGGTGCCGGCAGAGCCCCGACCATCTCCTCCAGGCTCGCCACATCCCGCAGTTCGGGGCTGCGCGCGTACCCCAGGACGGTGTGCCCCGCGTTGCGCAGCCGCTCGCGCATGTTGGCACCCATCTTGCCGAGCCCGATGAGCCCGATATCCATCGACTTCTCCTATGCGATCGGTGTGGCCAGCCGGATCAGTGCGAGACCCGGACCGGCATCAACACGTAGCTGTACGAAGAGGAGCTGCTGACGGCCGTGTCCTCGCCCACCTTTCCGGTGAGGACGGCGGGCTTGGTAGGCGCCGTAAACGACAGTACGGCGTCGTCGGTGCCGATCGCAGTCAGCCCGTCGAGCAGGAACTGCGGGTTGAAGGCGATCGTCAGCTCCTCGCCCTCGTAGCTCGCGTCCATCGACTCCGACGCGCGCGCGTCGTCCGAACTGCCGGCCTCGACCGTGAGCACTCCCTCGGCGAAGCTCAGCCGCACGGGCGTGTTCCGCTCGGCGACCAGCGAGACGCGCTTGACCACCTCGGCCATCGCGGCGGACGAGACGGTGGCCTGCGCTGCCGTGGTCTCCGGGATGATCGAGCGGACCTTGGGGAACTCGCCGTCGAGCAGGCGGGTGGTGGTGCGGCGACCCGCGCCGGAGAAGCCGATGATCCCCTCGCCGACCCCGCCGTGGCTCAGCGCGATCGTCACTTCCTTGCCGGCGGCCATCGCCTTCGCGGTGTCCGACAGCGTCTTGGCGGGAACCAGGGCGTTCATCGTGGCGTCCGCGGTGCCCGGCCGCCAGGTGAGGTCCCGGATCGCCAGCCGGTACCGGTCGGTGGCGATCATCGTGAGCTTCTCGCCGTCCATGTCCAGCCGGACGCCCGTGAGCACCGGCAACGTGTCGTCCCGGCCGGCGGCGATGGCGACCTGCGCCACGGCCTGGGCGAAGTCGTCGGAGTCGATCGCGCCGGCGACGGTGGGCATGTCCGGCAGCGACGGGTAGTCCTCCACCGGCATCGTCGGCAGCGTGAACCGGGCGGTGCCGCAGGTGATCTCCGCCTTCGGCCCGATCACCTCCACCTGTACGGGCTGGTTCGGCAACGCCCTGGTGATCTCGGCGAGGAGCCGGCCCGACACCAACACCCGCCCTGCTGTCTCTGCCTGGACGTCGACGCCCATCTGGCTGGACACCTCGTAGTCGAAACCAGAGACGGTCAGCCGGTGGTTGTCGACGTCGAGGAGGACCCCGGCGAGGACCGGGACCGGGGGGCGTGCCGGCAGGCTCTTGGCCGTCCAGGCCACCGCGTCCGCGAGCGCTTCACGCTCGACCCGGAACTTCATTCCGTGCCTCCTGCGATGTGTTGTGTGAACGGGAAATCGGGGTGGGCGGGCATTATCCCCAGCATCCCCAGCCCCTGAGGTTGTTGATTATCTCGCCAGATAGATCTGTTGGTCGTAGTAGTAGCTGGTGTGGGTAATGTGGAGAACCGCCGTTCTGGCAGCTCAGCGCCCCGATGCCCATGTGGAGTGCCTGTGGGCTGCTTGGGGGCGACGCGCAGCGGCCTGTCGACAGTCCGAACGCCGGTGACCTTCACACACCGTTGTCCACCGTAGTCCACAGCGTTGTCCCCAACCTGTGCACTTCTGATGTGGAGAGCCGTCTCGGCCGCCGCGGGGGAATTGGGCCGGATCATTGCTGTGCCCGTTGCTTGATCCGGTTGGTCAGTTCGGCGATCTGGTTGTACAGCGACCGCCGCTCGGCCATCTGCGACCGGATCTTGCGATCGGCGTGCATGACCGTCGTGTGGTCCCGGCCGCCGAACGTCTGGCCGATCTTCGGCAGCGAGAGGTCCGTCAGCTCACGGCAGAGATACATGGCGACCTGGCGGGCGTTCACGAGCACCCGGGAGCGGGACGAGCCGCACAGGTCGTCCATCGTCAGGCTGAAGTACTCGGCGGTGGCGGCCATGATCGTCGCCGCGGTGATCTCGGGGCCGGCGCCGTCCGGGATCAGATCCTTGAGGACGACCTCCGCCAGCCCCATGTCGACCGGCTGACGGTTGAGGCTGGCGAAGGCGGTGACCCGGATCAACGCGCCCTCGAGCTCGCGGATGTTCGACTGGATCTTGCTGGCGATGAACTCCAGCACCTCCGGCGGCGCGGCGAGCCGCTCCTGGGCCGCCTTCTTCCGCAGGATCGCGATCCTGGTCTCGAGGTCCGGCGGCTGGATGTCGGTGAGCAGGCCCCACTCGAACCGGGTGCGCATCCGGTCCTCCAGCGTCGACAGCTGCTTGGGCGAGCGGTCGGAGGAGATCACGATCTGCTTGTTGGCGTTGTGGAGGGTGTTGAACGTGTGGAAGAACTCCTCCTGCGTCCGCTCCCGGTTCTCCAGGAACTGGATGTCGTCGACCAGCAGGATGTCGACGTCGCGGTAGCGACGCTGGAACGCCTGCGTCTTGTCGTCGCGCAGGGAGTTGATGAAGTCGTTGGTGAACTCTTCGGTGGAGACGTACCGGACCGTCCGCGCGGTGCCGATGCTCTGCGCGTAGTGGCCGATCGCGTGGAGCAGATGGGTCTTGCCCAGCCCGGAGCCGCCGTAGACGAACAGCGGGTTGTACGCCTTGGCCGGTGCCTCGGCGACCGCGACCGCGGCGGCGTGGGCGAACCGGTTGGACGAGCCGATGACGAACGTCTCGAACGTGTACTTGGGGTTGAGCCGGGCGGGCTCCGCCGGCGGGCGGCCCCGGTGGTCGTCGCGTCCGGTGCCGCGGGTCGGCAGCTCGACGACGCGGCCCAGGGTCATCGGGTCGGGCGGCGGGACGTGGCGGTCACCGGACAGCTCATCGCCGTAGCGGCCGGGGCCGAACAAGTTGGGCCGGTCGCCGTCGTTGCCGAAGAAGCCAGACGCCGCAGGTGAGGTCGGCGCGGTCCGGTGGACCTCGGCGGGCGGCGAGCCGGGCAACGGGTCGTGGGTCGCGGACGGGCGGGGCGCGCTCTGGTACGGATCGATAGCGCTGCCCGACGGCGCGGGCCGGCGGTACGGGTCGGGCGGGCCGTACCCGCCGCCCGTGCCGTACGCCGGGTCGGGCTGGTTGTACTGCGGCGGTTCCTCGACCGGGCGTGGCGCGGGCCGCTCCTCGGCGTCCCCGGGCCGCACCGTCACGGCCACCGTCACCGGGCGGCCCAGCTGGCGGGCGATCGCTTCGGTGATGACCGGCCGGAGCCGGCTCTCGAAGGCGTCCTTGGCGAACTGGTTGGGCGCCGCGAGCAGCGCCGTGTCCTCCACCAGGGCGAGTGGGCGGGTCAACCGCATCCACGCGCGCTGCTGAGGGCTGAGTGCGTCGTCGGCGAGACTCTCGGTCGCCGCCGCCCAGATCACGTCGAGGTCGACGTTATCCTCGGCCACCTTGTGTCCCTCCCGCGTCACTGCTCGGTACGGCCGGACCGGGGGTCCGACCTGACTGTCCACACGGCTTTCCACACCCTGTGTATTCAGCGGGCTCATTCCCTGTGACCCCACCGCCGCGCTGCGCCCCCCAGGCGTTGGTGTGTCGCCGGACGGTCAAACCACGGGTCCTAGCGTACGGACCTCAGCCGGGGGCCGGACGCCTGCGACACCTCCGTGGAGAAAGCCCGGAGAACGGGCACGCTAACAGCGTCGATGTCACGCGAACAAGAAGTTGTCCACAGGCTGACGGGTGCCTTGCCGAGGGGTGAGACGGGCGCCCGGCGCGTCGCAGTGGCCGTGTTTGACCCTCTGGCGGGCCGGGACGTACCCTGATACGGCCTATGGCCGCGTCCGGGCTTCGGTCCGGTGATAACGCGCGCCCAGTTCTGAGCGGCGGGTTGGCTCTCGATCGGTCTCAAACCGCTCGGACGCACCTAACTCGCAGCACCATAGCCGTATCGGAGACGTTGACGTGAGCAAGCGCACCTTCCAGCCGAACAACCGCCGCCGCGCGAAGACGCACGGCTTCCGGCTGCGCATGCGGACCCGTGCCGGTCGCGCGATCCTCGCGGCGCGTCGCCTCAAGGGCCGCCGTACCCTCTCCGCCTGATCTCGTAGGCGACGGCGTGCTGCCGGCGAACGCGCGGCTGCGTCGCCGCGAGGAGTTCACCCAGACTGTCCGTGGCGGGCACCGCACCGGCCGCGGCGGTCTCGTGGTGTACCTGGACGCTCGTGGCACGACTGCGGAAGCCGGCCCGTCCCGGGCCGGCTTCGTCGTGTCCCGGGCCGTCGGCAACTCCGTCACCCGCAACCTGGTCGTCCGCAGGCTGCGCCATCTCATGCGCGATCGGCTCGCGACGCTGCCGGCCGGCAGCCGGCTCGTGGTCCGGGCACTTCCGGCGGCTGCCGCACGTTCCTCCGAGGTGCTGGGCCGTGACCTCGATGACGCGCTGCGGCGGCTGTTGTCGCGCGCCGGTCACGCCTGAGCCCCGATGCCTACCACCCCGCGGCCCCGAGGCGCGCTCTCCCGCATGCTGACCTCGGCGCTCGCCGCGCCCGTCGTGGCGTACCGTCGTTGGCTGAGCCCCGTAATCCCGGCCCGCTGCCGGTTCTATCCGAGTTGTAGCGCCTACACGCTGGAAGCCCTGCACGTGCACGGCCCTGTGCGTGGGTTGAGGCTCGGCATCTGGCGGGTACTGCGGTGCCAACCGTTCCACCCCGGCGGATACGACCCGGTGCCACCCGTGGCCACGGCCGCTCGCCGTGACCGTTCGAACAACCTCTCGTCTGGAGCCTGTCGGTGAACCTGAACTGGGTCTACATCGCGATCTCGAAGGTGCTGCTCTGGTGGCACAGTGCGTGGTCGGCGCTGTTCGGGCCGGGGTCGTACTTCGCCTGGGTGCTGGCGATCGTCTTCCTCGTGATCACCGTGCGGATCATCCTCTTCCCGGTGTTCGTGAAGCAGATCAAGTCGCAGCGCGCGATGCAGACTCTGCAGCCACAGGTGAAGGCGCTCCAGGACAAGCACAAGAACGACAAGGAGACGCTCCAGAAGGAAATCATGGAGCTCTACCGTCGGGAGAAGGCGAACCCGCTGATGGGCTGCCTCCCGATGTTTCTCCAGATCCCGGTCTTCCTCGGCCTCTTCCACGTGCTGCGGCTCATCGACCCGACGTCGAACAAGGCGTTCGAGGCGATGACGACCGAGTACTTCTGGACCGAGGAGCAGTTCAATGGCGCTGCGGCGGCGAAGCTGTTCGGCGCCCCGCTGGCCGCGGCGTTCAACTCCCCCGCCGCGAAGCTCGACGCGATGCACGCGGACCGGCTCAACGTCCAGATCGTCGCCGCGGTGCTGGTGCTGATCATGGTCGCGACGACGTACATCACGCAGCGGCAGATGATCGCCCGGAGCCAGAAGAACGCCGACCCGACGCAGGCCATGATCCAGAAGTTCATGCTCTACGGGATCCCCGCCTCGCTGCTCGTCTCCGGCGCGCTGTTCCCGATCGGTGTCGTCATCTACTGGGTCACCACGAACCTCTTCTCCATGGGCCAGCAGTTCTGGGTGCTGAAGAAGATGCCGCCGCCGCACCTGGACGGGAAGACGCCCGCCAAGGAGATCTCCGCCGAGACCGCAAAGGCGCTGGCGCCGAAGCCGGGCGTGAAGCCGGCCAACCCCAAGAAGGGCCCCAAGCCGAAGACTGCCGGTACGCCGACCGCCGATGCCGCACCGGAGCCGGAGGCGGCCGCTGCGGACGATGCGGCCACCGGCCTGAACGGGCGCGCGCCGAGCACCGACTCGTCGGGTTCCGCAGCCGCCGGTACCGGCGCCGGTCGACGACCGCAGGACGCCCGAAACCGCAAACGCAAGGGCGGACGACGCTAACCCTGAGCTTCCCCGGCTGCGCCGGTGTCCCGCCAACGGCGACGGCCCAGCCTCGATTACCGGAGAGATACATGAGCGAGACGACCACCACCGCCGACGAGTCGACGGAGGAGCCGGCGAAGTCCGGTACCGACCTGCTGGTCCGCGAGGGCGACATCGCCGGCGACTACATCGAACGACTGCTCGACATCGTCGACTACGACGGCGACATCGACCTGGACGTCGAGGGCGACCGTGCGATCGTGGCCGTCGTCGGCAAGGGGCTCAGCCCGCTCGTCGGCCCCAACGGCGCCACGCTCGACGCCCTCCAGGAGCTGACCCGGCTCGCCGTCGTGCAGCAGACCGGCGTCCGTAGCCGGCTCATGCTCGACGTCGGCGGGTACCGCGCGCAGCGCCGTGCCGAACTGGTCGCGGTGGCGAAGAACGCGGCCGAGCAGGTCCGATCGATCGGCGAGCCCGTCTCGCTCGACCCGATGAACCCGTTCGAGCGCAAGGTGGTCCACGACGCGATCGCCGCCATCGACGGCGTGCTGAGCGAGTCCGAGGGCGAAGAGCCGGGCCGGTACGTCGTCGTCCGGTCGGCGGAGTGACGCCGGCGACGCCGCCAGCAACAAGCCCCGCCGGTCCGCCGGCGGGGCTTGCTGCTGTTTCGGCCCAGATATTCGGTGACCGGCTGCCGGTGGCGCAGCGGTACGCGGAACTGCTCGCGACGACGGGAGTTGCGCGCGGGCTGATCGGCCCCCGCGAGGCGCCGCGGCTGTGGGAGCGGCACCTGCTCAACTGCGCCGTCCTGGGCGAGCTGCTGCCGCCGGGCGCCACGGTGATCGATGTCGGGAGTGGGGCAGGTCTGCCGGGCGTCGTACTCAGCATCGCGCGCCCAGACCTGAGTGTCACCCTCCTCGAACCGCTGGCGCGTAGGGTGACTTTCCTCGACGAGGTCGTCGCCGAACTGGGGCTCACCGGCGTGGCCGTCGTACGGGGCCGGGCCGAGGAATCCGTGGGGCGGATCTCGGCCTCGGTGGTGACGGCACGCGCCGTGGCGCCGCTGGACCGGCTGGCCGGATGGTGCCTGCCGCTGGTGGCGCAGGGCGGGCGGCTTCTCGCCATGAAGGGTTCGACCGCGGCTGAAGAGATTGCGGAGTATGCCCCGGCGATTCGCCGGGCTGGGGGCGGGCCGGCTCGTATCGTCGAGTGCGGCAAGGGGGTGGTCGACCCTCCGACGACTGTGGTGGAAGTGCCTCTGGTGGGTACTCCGGCGCGGGGCGGTGGTCGGCAGAAGGGACAGCGCAAGAGATGAACAGTGCAGTGCCGGCCGTCCGGCGCCCGAGTCCGTTGGGGTGGCCGGGCAGTGGCGGTCGCACTGCTCCTGTTGAGATAGCGAGACCCGCGGTCGAGCTACCGGTACTGAGCCGGACCGGCATCCCGCGGTTCCCGGATGGGCGCGGCGACGGCAGCCGGCCCGGCGGGCGGGTAGGCCCGCGATTGGCCGGCGCCCGAGTCGGCGGCTCCTTGATTGGCGGGGCTCGACTTGGTGGCGCGCGGGCGGGTGCGGAGGCGGCGGCACACGGCGACGGGGCGGGACCGGCTGGTGGCGACGACGCTGGCGTGGAGCACGGGAGCGGCGCAACGACTCCAGCCCCTTGGGCTGCCGCCGGCGGTCGTACGACGACGGCCGGCTCCGCGCCGAGGCCCATGACGGGCGTTGGCTCCGGATCGGCAGCGCCCGGTTCCG